>Ga0099364_10001378_pt1 | contig 40284 bp, 39 predicted proteins | sample TergutTh196P3_FD_73070 | JGI IMG/M metagenome (GOLD analysis project Ga0099364, IMG submission 73070) | Microcerotermes parvus P3 segment gut microbial communities from Pointe-Noire, Republic of the Congo - Th196 P3 | ecosystem: Host-associated > Arthropoda: Insects > Digestive system > Gut ...
GAGGAGCGTAGCGACGAATACGTTACCGCAGGAAATGTCAGAGCGTAGCGGCGACGTATTTCCTGCAAAGAGTTTTTTTGAATACTTTTTTTGCTCTCAAAAAAAGTATTAGGAAAAATAGACTAATGATAGCAAGGAGATGTCTCGACTTCACACGCTCCGCGTGTTTCGCTCGACATGACAGCGAAAAAAAATTGTAAATCGTAAATTCGTAAATTGTAAATTAAAAAACGAAATGCAAAACATTTCGTTTTTTTTTCGTATCTTTGCAACCTCTATGAATGATTATTTGAATACTCCGATTGAATTTTTGAAGGGAATTGGTCCGCAGCGTGGCGAATTGCTTCGCAAAGAAATTGGGGTGTTTTCTTTCGAGGATTTGCTGAATTATCTGCCGTTTCGGTACGTTGATAAAAGCAATTACATCAAAATTAACGACATCAAAACTGAAAATGCGTACGTTCTGATTCAAGGAAAAATTTTGAGTAAAGAACTCGTTGGTGCTAAATTTAAGTCGCGTTTGGTCGTTCGATTTGCCGATGAAACGGGCGAAATCGATTTGGTTTGGTTCAAAGGTGTCAAATGGATTAACGACAAATTAAAAATCGGCGAAAATTATGTGATTTTCGGAAAACCTACGCTATTCAAACAAACCTACAATTTCACACACCCGGAAATTGATTCGACTAACGAAAATAAAGTGCAAAAAGAAGGTTTTTACCCCATGTACAACACCTCTGAAACCATGAAAAACAGAGGGCTTACATCAAAAGCCATCAGTAAATTGATGCAAACACTTTTAGACGGAATGTCGATGTCGATTCCTGAAATTTTACCCTCATCGGTTTTGCAAAAATATCAATTAATTTCTCGTGATTCGGCATTACGCTTGGTGCATTTTCCAAAGAATCAAGAAGAATTGATTCGTGCCCAAAATCGAATCAAATTCGAGGAATTATTTTTGTTGCAAATGCGTGTTTTGAAACAAAAATCGCAACATAAATTGGAAAAAAGTTATGTGTTTTCCAAAGTCGGCGATTATTTCAATCATTTTTACAAAGAGAATTTACCGTTTTCACTTACCGGTGCACAACAACGCGTGGTGAAAGAAATTCGCAAAGATTTAGGTAGCGGATTTCAGATGAATCGTTTACTTCAAGGCGATGTCGGAAGTGGAAAAACATTGGTGGCATTGATGACCATGTTGATTGCTGCTGACAACGGATTTCAATCGTGTCTGATGGCTCCAACCGAAATTTTGGCACAACAACATTTCAAAAGTATTCAGAAATTTTTGACGGGTTTGGATATCGGCATCGGTTTGCTGACCGGTTCGACAAAAACTAAGGAACGACGGGTGTTACACGAAGGTTTGCAAAACGGAACCATCAAAATTTTAATCGGAACTCATGCGTTAATCGAAGATGTGGTACAATTTCAAAAACTTGGACTTTGTGTGATTGACGAACAACATCGTTTTGGTGTTGCACAACGTTCGAAACTTTGGGCAAAAAGTCAGTTTCCGCCACATATCTTGGTTATGACCGCAACGCCCATTCCACGCACGCTTGCGATGACTCTGTACGGCGATTTGGACACCTCAATTATCGACGAACTTCCTCCCAATCGGAAACCCATTCAAACTTTACATCGCTACGATAATGCACGTTTGAAACTATACGAATTTTTGAAGCAGGAAATTCGAAAAGGCAGACAGGTTTATGTGGTTTATCCGCTCATCAAAGAGTCCGAAAAATTAGACTTAAAAGATTTGGAAGAGGGCTATTTTACTATGTGTGCAGAGTTTCCTCGTCCGGAATTTCAAGTCAGTATTTTGCATGGAAAAATGCCTCAAGCCGAAAAAGATTTGGGTATGAAATTGTTTGTAGAAAACAAAACACAAATCATGGTTTCAACCACTGTGATTGAAGTTGGTGTGGACGTTTCGAATGCAACGGTAATGGTTATTGAAAACGCCGAACGTTTCGGATTATCGCAACTTCATCAATTGCGAGGACGCGTCGGACGTGGAGCCGAACAAAGTTACTGCATTTTAATGTCGCATCAAAAACTCAGCAACGACGCCAAACAACGCTTGGATACGATGGTCAAAACGAACGATGGTTTCAAAATCGCCGAAGTTGATTTGCAATTGCGTGGACCCGGCGATATTCAAGGCACACAACAAAGTGGGGCGTTGAATTTCAAATTGGCGGATTTGACCAAAGACGAACGTATTATTCGTGCCGCACGTGTTGCTGCAAAATTAGTGTTAGATGAAGATTCCGATTTAAGACAACCACAAAATCAAGCCCTCAATCGTCATCTGCAGAAAATGTTTGGAGACACCGTTTGGTCAAAGATTTCGTGAAATTTTGCAGTTTCATTTTTTTTTTGTATCTTTGTGGGTTGAATTATTGTATAACCTAAAACAAATCAAATCATGCATATCGCTGTTGCAGGAAATATCGGCTCCGGTAAAACAACGCTCACGGGCTTGCTTGCCAAACATTACAAGTGGAAAGCACATTACGAAGATGTGGATACAAACCCTTATCTGAGTAGTTTTTACGAAGATATGCGTCGCTGGTCGTTCAACCTGCAAGTGTACTTTTTGAATAGTCGCTTTCGTCAGGTCATCGAAATTCGTAAAAAAGGTAAAAACGTTATTCAAGACCGTACCATTTACGAAGATGCTTATATTTTCGCACCAAACCTGCACGCCATGGGATTGATGACGCTTCGCGATTTTGAAAATTATTCGTCGCTCTTTGAATTGATGAATTCGTTTATTCAAATGCCGGATTTGTTGATTTACCTGAAAGCCGATGTCCCTACGTTGGTCGGACAAATTCAAAAACGCGGACGTGATTACGAAAATTCCATTCGTTTGGATTATTTGAGTGCTCTCAACGAACGCTACGAATCGTGGATTGATGGCTACAAAGGTAAACTTTTGGTTATTGATGTGAATGATTTGAATTTTCAAGATAACAAAGAACATTTGGGTCAAATCATCGAAAATATCGACGCACAAATCAATGGACTTTTTTAATTGATAACATAAAACGAAAGATTATGGACATTGTTTATAATTTGAAGAAATTCTTCAACGAACAGCAAGATGAAGCCGCCATTCCCGGATTGGGCGTGTTTTTCAAATCAACCGCAGACATCGACGGAAAACCTCTACCCAAGGGAAAATCAATAATTTTGTTTATTGAAAAAACTCCCAGAAGTAACGCTTTCGTAAACTTTTTGGGCTACGAGGAAAACCTAACGGAACACGAAGCCGTAGAGGTTATCGAACAGTGGGTATCAACGATTTCGAGTAACTTGAAATCAAGAAAAATAGCGGATATTCCGGAGTTGGGCTGTTTTGAAATCAAAAAAGACAAAGTGGTTTTTACGCCGACGGCAGAACAAAATTATCCGACTCCTACCAATGAATACGGATTAGAGGAACTTCCGAAAACGCCGAAAACTCGGAAAATAGAAACGTTCGAAACGTTCGAAAACGATAAACCATCGGAGCCGAAACCCGCGTCTAAATCATGTTTCCCCAAAATGGATTTCAGAAATCCGATCGTGCTTTGGTCTGTTATCGGAGCGGTAATCGTGATTTTGGCGTTAGGCGGAATCATAACCTATAAAACAAGTCCGAATTTTCAATTTTGGGTAGACGTTCAAACCGACAAAATTCAAGAAGGTTTCAAAGATGGCTATAACAACGTAAGGAAAACCAAACAGACGGCTGAACCTATCATGATTACTCCTGTTGTCGAGGAAATTGATGAGATTTTGGATGTGGACGAACCCACAGAAGAAATTATTCAACCTCCGAAAAAAGATTCTGAAATTCAATCTAAATCCGAGATTGTTACTTCGACAAAACCGGCACAGCAAACAGCCAGAGCAACCCAAACAACCACTTCGCAAAAGTCATTTAATGTTATCGGTGGTGCGTTTGGCGTGAAAGCCAATGCTGATAATTTTCTCGCAGAAATGAAACGTGAAGGTTACAGTGCCGAAATCATTTTCGACAGAGAAAAGCAATTGCATTTAGTATCTTTGGGAGCGTTCGACACGCAAGCAAAAGCACTTGAATTCAAAGAACAGATTCGCAGAACCAAAGGTATTGGTTGTTGGATTTTCAAAAGATAATGGGAAAAGGAAAATTAGCAAAATTCGCAGAAAACGAAACGTTTTCGAATCTTTTTCAACCCGTCTATGAGGACGTTGCAGAACACGGATTTCCGATGAAAGGAAAATGGCGGAAAGATTTTTTCAAAAATGATAATCCGATCGTGTTGGAGTTGGGTTGCGGAAAAGGTGAGTATACCGTAGGTTTGGGAGAAAAGTATTTTGAAAAAAATTTTATTGGTGTTGATATCAAAGGTGCAAGAATTTGGCGAGGATTGCGACGTTGTCGCGAAAAAAATCTGAGCAATGTGGCTTTTTTGAGAACCCGAATCAGCAACATTAATCTGTTTTTTGCACCGAACGAAATTAATGAAATTTGGATTACATTTCCCGATCCTCAACCGAAAAAAGAAAACAAACGTTTGACTTGTCAACGTTTTTTGGATAGCTATAAAAATATGTTGTCGCCCGATGGAATGATTCATCTCAAAACCGATGATACGATGCTTTACGAATACACATTGAATGAAGTGATTCCGGACGGGAAACATCGACTACTCTTGCATTCCGACGATTTATATCGAGAAGGAAATCCGCATTTGGAAGTGATGGAAATCCAAACGTTTTACGAACAAATGTGGCTCGAAATGGGTAAAAAAATTAAATATATTCGTTTTCAATTGCAATGAAAAATAGTCTGAAATATCTGTTTTTGTTTTTCGCATTGGGCTTGACCAATGCGGTTTTCGGACAATCTGAATTTGATTCGGATACCACAGAATATGCAGAAATCGAGGAAAGAAGAGAGATCGCCAAACGAGAGGGAGGCTCGGCAAATCAAGGAACTGTCTACTGTTTCTACGAAAAGGTGCTCAGTGTCGGACGTCCCAATTTGCAATTTATCGACACCATCAAAACACTTTTTCATCGCTACGACCCTATTATGAAAGATAATATCTTTCGGAGCAATCGCGGAAACGTGGGATTAATCACAGAAGATTTGGAATATTCTTACAGCAACGATCTTTTGTTTTCTTACGGGAAAAGCCCATTCGAACTGTATCGTTACACACCTTTCAACACGTTATTTTATCAAAATGTTGTTCCGTATGTTGAATTGAATTATGTGTTGGGTGGAGATAGAGAGCAAAATTTTCGCATGCTTTTTGCACAAAATATCTTACGAGGTTTGAATGTTGGAGCGGAATACAACGTGATTATGGCTCCCGGAACTTATCGGCGTACATTTACACAACACAATAACATTCGAGTGTTTTCAAATTTTATTTCGAAAAATCAAAATTATCGAGCAGTTGCGGGATATTATTACAACCAATTTGGATCGAATGAAAACGGCGGAGTTCTCATTCCTTACCATTCGTTGGAACGTATGTCGATGGATTATCCTAACAAAAAAACGGTTCCGATCAAACTTCAAGAAGCCGAAAATGTTTGGAAAGAAAACAGTTTTTATTTGAAACAATCCTATAATTTTGGTTTCAATCGCTTGAATTTCGGTCATCTGTCGCATGCATTTGAAATGACGAGATTCCGCACTATTTATGACGATCGGCAATTGGAATTTGAAAATTATCCGGCTGTTTTCAGAGATTCGACACGTACGTTTGACTCAACCTATGTCGAGTTGATTCGCAATACCGTTGCATGGAATATTGGCGATGTTACATCGTTTCAAAGTTCGCAGTTTATCAATTTGAGTTTCGGTGCAACGATAGATTTTGCTAAAGTGCGAACCGGTGATATGGTCTACGATACAAACAAATCTAATCCTGTTGAGTATTACGAAAAATTCAACAAAGAAAATATCAACTATCTATATCCGTTTGCGAATTTGCGACTGAACTATCAAAATCGATATTTTTTAAGTGCCGGAGCCATGTATCAAGTGGATCTATTTTACCCGCATAGAAATCCATCTACATTCTCTGCGAATGCGGGGTTGGATTATGTTTTTGATCAAACCGTGTCAAGCGATAAATTTTTTGCGGAAGTCAATTTTTCGAATGTTTTGCCACGTCCGTTTCAGGAATTTTACATCGGTAACAGTTTCCGATGGGAGGATACAGATTTCGAAAACACACAAACATTGAATCTCGCTGTTGGTGCACAATGGAAAGGATTTCGCTTGAAAGCTGAACACACCTCTTTTTACAATTACATCTATTTAACGCCAACTCGTTTTGAACAAGCCCCAACATCATTTTCCGTACTCAAAACTACCTTAGAAAAAACGTTCCGATTTTGGAAAATTTTGGCATTCGACACACGTTTGGTCTACCAACAAAATACGTCGGAAACCATCCTGCAACTTCCGAAATTTGCAACTCGAAGTGCATTGTATTTCGATTTCAATTTAGTCGGAACAACACCTACACAAATCGGATTTGAAGGCTACTACAACACGCCGTATCATTCGAGGTTTTACAATCCTGCATTGGGAATGTTTTATGATCAACAAGAACTCGAAATAGGCGGATTTGTTTTCGTTGACGCCTTTCTCAATATGCGTGTCAAACGTGCAAATTTATTTTTCAAATACAGCAATGTAGGAGCGGATTGGTTGGGCTATAATTATATGATGACCAACGGTTATCCTTTGGCTGTGCGAGCTTTTGCGTTCGGTGTATTGTGGAGATTTTACGATTAATTAAACAAGGTGTTTAGCACGTAAGCCAAGCGATATCCGGCGAGGGTCAACTGCTTTTCAACAATATGCAAATTTTCGAAAACGTATTTGAAACTGTGATTTTGATCTTGCGGTGTAGCATTGTAAACGTAATCGGCAATTTTCACCGTTTGACTAAACCATTCTGTCGGTGTTCCGCTTTGCATTTGAGCGATGTTGGACGTTGTTGTCCCGGCAATCAAATGATCTGCCCATTCCGAATAGCTCCATTCTCTTGCAGCCTCGATAACTTGTGAATCCCATAATCTGTGCAGATTGGTTTCGTTACCAAACCAAGTTACACGATGTTGATTTCCTCCGCGATCGGTTGCACGTCCGGCGTGCATGGGGCAATGCAGATCTCCGATCAAATGAATGAGAAATTTCAAATACATGGTTTTGACCGAATCATTTTCCGTTTGCGATTGAATCATTTTAATCGCCAAATCACTTGCTGTAATCACATCTCCGGTCGCAGCTTTGGTCATGGTTTCGTAGGTATAGCCCGAATCCACATTAGCATAGTGCCACGTACTTGTGAAATCATACGTGTTGTCGCTGCGTACTTTGTCTAACCAATCTGCCCAATACGCCATTTTTTTGCCGTTCAGCATATCGTTCACTTTGGCTTTGGCTGTTGGAGTAAGATTTCGTTCGGCAATTTCTGCAATGACGTAATGAGCCTTGTAACCCCACGCAGAGAGTTGAAAGCTTGAAAATAAGAATGCAATTACTGCTAAAATTTTTGTGATTTTCATAGATTTTTTTTCTGCTATTTTTTTATATACTGCATATTAGCGTTTTATATTTTTGTCCCGCAATTATCCCGCAAGGATAACGTAAGGATTTTACTGTGTTGGTATATTGAATTTACGTGCAAAGTTACGAAAAAAAAATGACATACAAAAATCCGTAAATGAATTTACTTTTTATTTTTGTTTTTTGACACAAATAAACGTCCAAAAATATACGTTTTAATTTGATTTTTCTAATGGGAAACAGTTGCTACGGCTCAAAAACCTATTGCCGGAGTTTTAGAGTGTGAATTAAACAGAAAACGGCAAGTTTTTCGAGCAGAAAGTTCCAAAAAAAAGCAGAATTCTGCCCAAAAAGTCAGAATTTTCCAAAATCGGACAGAATTGACGGCAGAAAACAGCAGAATTTTCCAAAATTTTGCAGGGTTGAAAACAAAAAAAAACAGAAAATTTCAATTTTCTGCTTTTGGATGTATGGTTTTGGGGGTCATTTTTTTTGTACAACCATTTTGTCTAATTGTTTTAGATACGATTTGCAAAAAATACTTAACGCCTTTCGCTGTTTTCCGGAAAGGACGCAAACAAAATCTTCGTTTGAATGATAATCGCCATTTGCTTGTTTGTCTTCAAGGAGGAAACACCTTTCGTCTGCTGTAATGGCTACGATTATGATGGCATTGATTTCATCCATTGTTAAATCTGTCAGACTAAAACCTTTTTTTGTGTATTCTAATTTCATTTTTGTATGGGTATTTGTAACTATTCAAACCAATCCTCAAACCGTTCATAAAAGGCTATTTTTGCCTGTTCACTCATGCGGTTAAAATTTGCCAAGATGTACTCACGCCCTTTGGTGTTCCATTGGGCGGGTGTTGTAAAACTTCTAAAATTTAGAGCCTCGACAACGGTCTTGTCAATTTCTTCGAGATATTCACGAGAAAATCGGGAAAGGTCACGTATCTCATCGGTTGCCTTATCCCAATTTTTTGCATTTTTCGGAAACTTCGTTAAAAACTTTTCGATTTTTTTTCTTATGACTATAACCGCAGTATAGACTTTGAACGTATCTCCCGCCCCAAACCGATTTTTCTGATTTTCGGTTGTGGCGATGCCGTCCTTAACGGCGATAACCACATCGCAATCGTGTTGATACTCTTGTGAGCCACGAAATACGCCGTTTTTGGTGGTTTGGAAAATCCAAATGAAAATCTTGTTGGGATTGGCTTTGCGGAGTGATCGGAGTTTCTTACTGTCGTAACCAAAGGTATTTACGCTGTCTAAAATTATCACATCGAAAGGTGCTAAATTATCGGGCAAATACTCGGCAATACTCAAATTCGGGTGTATTGCTTTCATGCGTTTTAACTTCTCTTGAAACGTATGATTAAGTCCTTCCTCAATGGTTGCGAACAGCACGTTTTTGTTGAGCGTTTTGGAAAGATAATCGGCAAACATCAAACAGAACGTTGTTTTCCCACTTCCCGGACTGCCATACACCATTGCTGAAAAATTGGTACTTGGTGTTCCGATGAGTCGCTGAAACTTGCCTGTGAGTTGCAACGTGTCAAAGTGCATTTTAGCGAAGTCCTCGCTATTTACAACAGATTTTGCATTTGCGACAGGCTTTTTTTTTTCGGATTTGGTTTCGCCAACAGCGTCATAAATTCCGTTTAATTCCTGCTCGGAAATATCATACGTTCCCCTGTTGATGTAGTTTTGCAGCGACCGAACAACGGATTGTTCCAAATTGGTTTTGGGAGAAATGGCTTTGGTCAAAATTTCTCTTGCAACTTTGTCATCGGGATTAGAATGGAAACGCAAAAACGCCTTAAACATCTTTACACTGTCGCTTACAACAAGTGAATTTGCAATGGTTTTGTACTGTTCATACGCTTTTTCATCGAGTTGTACTGCGATACTATTTCCCATAGTACGATAGCACTTGGTCAGTTGTTTTTGAATATGCTCAATATGTTGAGAGTATTTGTCCGACTTTCTCAAAACCTTTTCGGCAATGGCTTTCTGAATGGCTTTGAGCAAATCCCAAACCTGTTTTTTTGTTTTAGTTTTCTTGTGAAAATTTGCGTAACGCTTGATAAACGCAACATCGGCAGGGATTTTTTCAATTTCTTTTGGTTTCGGTTTCTCCGGCTTAACCGCTTTTGCCTTTTTGGGCTTGACAACCTTTTCGGCTTTTGGTTTAGCGGTTTTGACTGCTGTTTTCTCTTTGATTTCTTTTTTTGCCATATCCTTTTTTGCCGTTTCAAAATCCTTTCTTGAATTGGTAGTGATAGGGTTTCCAACCACCGCAGAGAGTTTTCGACAAAATGAGTCAATGAATTTTTGAATATCATCGTCATCATCATAGAGGTCGAGCATTTCTGTTAAGATTTCATATTCGACACGTTGTAGCGATTTTGGCAAAATGGCTTGGTCTAATGTGGGGTAAATTTGCGTGAGATTTTTGTGTGTAATTTCCATAGCGTATTGTTTTTTATTAAGTTTATATTCCAGTTCGGGTGCGTTTAAGATGCTGTTTTTTTCGGAATTGAAAAGTCCGGTGTTTTTTGTGGCAGATTTGATTTGATTGGGGGTTGTTACCATATAAACATCGTCCTCCGTTCCATTTCCACGAGCGCCATCGTATCCCTTTTTTCCATAGATACTACCTCTTCCTAAATTTCTAATGTTTAGAAATACTTCATACAATTCCCCATCGCCCATTTCCCCATAATTTCCACCTGTATATTGCATCGCATAATTTTTATTAGGAGTAAAATAAGCCCCTTCGCCTAATGAACCACGTGTACTCCAAAAGAATTTTTGAATATTACCTTTGTCATCTTTGTATTTAATCCATTTGCTTTTTGTCCGAAATACTGAAAAATTATTTAGCCCTCCATGATATACAACCATAGGCTCACCGTTTTCATCAATGACTTTTGATGCGTTTTTCGGATCGTTTTGCCAATCCCCAAACCATTTCTTAAATGTGGTAGTTCTAACTTGTAACCATTGGCGTTCATCTAACTTTGTAGGTTTGCCATTTGGTGCTTTCAGATATGTACCATTAGCCAATGCAAGTTCTTTTATTTGCTGCATTTCTTCGACATTTTCAGAAGTGATACCCGAAGTATCAAAATCATATTTACTTCGATTTTTCATTGCATTATATCATTTCTAAATTTAAGATTTTCAGTTTTGCGATTGCTTTGGCTTTTGCAATTCGTATGCGTTTGGCTCGGTCATCGTCTATTTGGACTTGCGGTAACGGCTGCGTTGTCGTGGTAGTTTCGTAATTGAACAAAGCGTTCACTTCATCGGCAACCCAGCGAACAACATCGGCTTCACTTCTGCGAAAAGTCTTGTTTTGTCTTGCCCAGTCCGCAGGGTTGATGCGTTCCTTTTCCAAGATATAACGAACATCAAGAGCCTCATCGTCAAACGCTGAAATGTTAGTGAAGTTAGCGGATTTGTCGGCTATCACTCTAACCATTTCCAAAAGGATTTTTTTACGCTGATCCGTTCCAGCTTCAAAGGGATAATACTCTTTGAAAACTTGGAATGAATCACGAACACACGCCATTCCCAAACCCTCAAAACCTGTGGGGTTTTCCTGTTGTAGCATGGTAAATAATTTAACTTCAAGTTCCAAAAGTTTCGGAAATATCGGAATAGGTTTTTCGGTTTCCTCAACAAATAAGTGCCGTATCATCTCGGTTTGGTGTTCGTTGAGCGACACGCAGCAGTTGGTCAATTCGTAAATAATTTTACAGATCGTTTCCAAATTATTATCGTCAATATCGCCTTTCCATCGGTCTGATACCTTTTGAAAACCTCCGTAATTTTCGATATACTGTAAGAGTTCGGGATTGGTTAAAATCCGGTCGTATTTCTGTCGGGAAAGTCCGTCTGTAAAAATAGAAATTCCACGATTGGTACGCATAAACGAAAGTCCGTTGTTTGCAATGATTGTGTGGTTTTGCCCTAATGCCCGAATACATTTTGCGGCAACATTCAGCGGAACGGACGTTTTAGACGTTTCTTTCGGTACAAATGTTTCCGGCAACAGTAGTCCCTTTTTCACTCCACCATCGGAAGTTGTGTAGGAGATAAGTTTTGCCCTGTCCTCTTTGGACGTACCGCCAAATGCTTGTAACAGGTTTCCTGTGTAGATATAGCGAATACCCCTGTCGGCACTACTTTCACGGCAAATCGTGTCCCAATTTTCTATCGTATCGCTATCGGCTGAACGTGAGATACCCATAATTTGATCCAAAATTTTGGACTGCTCACTTGCCAAATTCAGTTCCATATATTTGAGTGAATTGGCGATTGCAATGCGTACTAAAATTGCACTTGGGGCGAATGGATTTTTGGCTTTGGTGTTGATTTTAACACCCAAACAAATCGCAGGAATACGGCTCGTTCCATAAGGGTAATTGATCGGTTTTCCAACCTCAAAAAAGTTCAAATACTCTCGTATGATTTTGAATTTTTCGTTAAAATCCTTGCTTTTTTTATTGATTTCGTCTTGCTGTCCCTGTTTTAGTTCGGCTTCACGCTTACGAACATAAAATTCATACTCGCTTGTATATGGAGGAGGACATTTTTTATCTTTGGGAATTTCTGCAATCAGTTGGCTGTACTTGGTTTCTAACTTGACTTTGACTTGGTCGAATTGTCCCAAAAATGTTCGTTTGAGTTCCTCTGAAATTCCATTTGGAAAGTTCTCTGTAATTTCGACTGAATTACGTTTGATAATCTCTGAAATTTCAGCATATTTCATTGGTTTTTTCAGCACATTAACTTCGCATTTTTCCAAGTATGTATGACCGCCAAACGACCTACTGCCGCCTTTTCCGGCAATGGTCATATTTTTTTCAATGGTCGTGGCTTCCAAATTCATATCTTCCACTTCCAAATCGTATTCTCCGGCTTGAACAAGATACGCCACATAATTTTGGTAGCGTTCAATCATATCGCTATAAAAATGCTCTTGTTCGGCAACCGAAAGTACAGCAACACGCCCCGATACTTTGCTAACGGCATTCTCCATATTTTTAGGACTGCCTGTTTTCTCCATTTCGAGCGGATCATCAATTTTTAAATTCACTTCGGGATTTTCTTGCAAATACTCAACAACCAATTTATCGCCGTATTTGTTGATAAAATCATCGCTTTTGAGTAGTGATTCGCTGTTCTTTTGGTTTGAGGCAGTATTGGCATCAAGTGACTTTAATTTTTTCTGCAACATCATCATCAGTCGCTTTTCCGCAGGAATGGACGAAGTGATGTAATCGAAAATCGGTTTGAAAATCTGCCCTGTTCGGTTGATACGCCCACGTTTTTGCACCTCTCGGTTAATGTCAAGTTCCGCTTGTAGAACAATCATAACACGTTGTTTGACCTGTTCGATTGATATTTTTTGAGTGGTTACAGCGTGAGCCGAAGCACCTGTTGAGCCGGACTGGTTAATCATAAGCACATCAACCTCGTTGTTGTTAAACTTACGGAACGCATCGTTGACGAGTTCTTTCTTGCGTGGGATTATGTGTCCTTGTGTACAACTGTCGTCAGTAAATTTGATTTCAATACTCCTGCCTGTTACCTCTGCCACGCTGTAACCGGCTTGCTGTATTCGGTATTTAATTAGGTCAATAGGCGAAATGGAAATGCCCGAAGACATTGTATTTATTAGGTTTTGGATTGCTTTGTATTCCGCTCGTCCCTCCTCTGAAAATTCCTCCATTCCCAAAACTTTTGAGTCAAGCATTCCGTCTGTATCTTTGACTGAATACCGCAAAATGCCTTCCAATCCACGTTTTAGGACGGAAGCGAAGTCGGTTTTGATAAGCGTTTCGCCCTCTGATTTTCCACCTGCACCAAGAATTTCGTCCAAGAACGATCCCATCGTTGATGAAAAAGCGATAACAGGGGCTTTACCCTCTTTTAGTCGTTGAATGGCACGTTCCGCTACAGCTTCGGCTTTGATAGAGAACAACATTTGATTGATAACTTGGAAAACCTTTGAGAAATACGGCGAATTATCAACACCCATTTTGTTTGTTCCCTGCCGTTCTCCTGCCTCTTTCTGTTGTGCTGCCAAGATTTTGTCGAGTTCATCAATGATTTTCTCAACGTGATTTTTTTGAAACGAAATAATCCGTTGCATGGCGCTTGTGAGATTATCACAAACGGCTCTGTGTTCCTGTTCTTTGTCGGGTACGCCAAAATCCAAACTTCCCTGTTTGTCAAGGGTAATATAATTGACTTCTATTCCCTCAAACGAGCGTTCTCTACGCATCATTTGTCCCTCCGATACAAGCGAAGCCGAAAGGACTTCCTGCAATGCAACACCACCGCTTTGTATGGCATCGACCAATTTTTCGTTGGTGATTTGAGCGTCCTGCATACAAGTCTTTGCAGCATAAAGTGGCATATTATCGGGGCGTTTAGCGAATGTTCCCGACAGATAAATCACGCCTTTTGATGCTTTAACAACATCGTAGAAATAACGTGCCGTTGCCGAAGTTTCCAAATTCCCTCCGGCGTTGTGGCTTTCGTCCAAAATCAAAATGTTGTCTTTGGCAATGGCTTTAACGAATTGCTGTTTGATTGAAATATCGTTACTTGCGATTTGCGAGTAGGTCATCATCACATAATCAAATTCGTTGGAAAGATATAGCGACTTGAAAATACCGTCTTGTATGGATCGTTCAAGTGGCTCGTAGATAACATTCCCTTCTGAATCTTTGACCTTTGTTTTGCTTTCGTTACCATTTACAATAAACGGCTTTAAGTGTGAGCTTCCGATTGCATCTAAATCTCGGTACATATCTGAAAAAAGGTTTGCTTTTTCAGTTACAAATATCGGCTTTAATCCGTTTAACGCACCATAGCGGATAATCGCAGCGGCAACCCGACCTTTACCAATCCCGGTTTGGTCGCCGATAATCATTCCCTGCCGTTTTTCCTCAATGTTGTAAATGGTCATCGCAACGGCATCAACCTGTTCGGCAGACAAACATTGTGCAAGTTCTCCATCGGACGAATACCCCAATTTTGTACGAACATAATCGTTGATTGATCCACCGACCTGTTCTTTTACATCGAAAACAGCGTTGTGCGTTTCAAAATCCATTGAATCCGGCACTTGTGTTTCGAGTGAGCGAACAGGTGGGTCGCTTGCCGTTCTGTAAGGTCCGGCAAGTTCATCGTTGAGCATAGCAATTTTTTGAAGTGCCATCTTTTTGGCTTCTGCAATACGTTTATTCATAGTAATAATCGGGTTTTGATTGGGTTTTGCTTTTTCCAAAAAGAAATTTACTCTGTCAAAAAGGTCATCGTAACATTTTACAACATTGTTTGCACCAAGCGGTGCGTAACCTTCGGGCTTGTCTTTTCGTCCGTCAATTAAAATCAGGCGAACATCAAAACTTGTACCCTGTCGGGAGTAAAGTTTGCCGTCTATGTTAATCACATCGCATACGTTGTAATGCTTGTACAGGTAAGAAAAGAAAGTCCGATTTTTGCCGGACTGAATACGACCTCTATCGTCATATTTGGTATGCCCGCCGATGATAATAGCCGCTTTTCCGTTATCTTTGAGTGTGTCCAACGCTCGAAGTGCCATAACGTGATCAAGCGTATCAATCTTAAAACCGTCCCAAATAATCGGCTTTTCGGCTCTCCCAAACGGAGGGTTAGTGATTATTCCTGCATAAAAATTTCCACCAACGGAAAACGGATCGGAGGCATCGTGATTTGAAACGGAGAAAAAATTTTGTGTTCGTAAATTTTCATTCCGTATATCGTCAATTTCATTAACGATCGTGCGTTCCATTGGCAAAGCGATTGTGAGCAGTCCGTTTCCGGCAGACGGCTCAAAGTAGTAATCGCTGGGTTTGTCGTTTTGAGCCACAAAACTACCTGCTAAAAATGCGATGGGTGCAGGGGTTGAGTATTGCTGTAGCATTATGCTTTTGGAAGTTCGATGGGAAAGATTCATTTGCCTTTTGTAAAGGTCTAAAATCATATCAAATTTTGATCGCAACGGTAAAAAATTTTGATTTGCAATATGACGAGCCACTCGAACAATAGCAAGTTCAGTCAATTCCTTTATGATTGTAGGGTCTGATATATGGCAATCTTTGGCAATTTTTTTGGTGTTATGATTGTTAAAACTTTGACCATTCAAAAGCCCCGAATATATGGCATCAGCGTAAATACAATGTAGTGTGTTCATTTTACTCCTCGTTTATGGGTTATTCCAATTCCAAGAATGATAAGCAGTACAACTCCAACCAAAATCAAAATTCGTTCGATTAACGTTCCTGTAAAATGTTTTTTGGTCTTGGGCTCAACTACCGTAGTTTCTTTGGTGTCGGTGGTTGTATGGGTTGTCGTTTCCCGAATAGCGTTGGGAATATGTACAGGGATTGTCGTGTCCTTTGCCGAGAGCGACAGGTGCAGTTTTCCGTTAAGCCAAAACGCCATTGCCTTTGATGTGGAATTTTCCGCAAATGCTGTATCGTTAGGCGTTGTGTCCCGAATTGGAACATAGACAAATATCGGAGGCTCTGCTACAAAACGCACTTCGATAGTGGTGTCCCTCAAAATCGTTGTAGTGGCTGTATTGGTGTGGCTTTGCGTTGTTGTACCGATGATTGTTTGTTTGGATTTACAACTTGGCATTAGATAGCATAGCAAAACCAAAAACAGCACAAACGCTAAAAACTCCCCTAAACGGTGTTTTTTATGATTTTTTTTCATTTTCATTTTCGTTAGTATTGGTTGGGCGTTGTGTTTGCGACCACACATAAAGACCCAGTGAAGTCATTAAAGAACCGACTACCGTGATTGCAAGATTTTCCATATTGCGAAATAGTCCGATTGCCCCAAAAATAGTGATGATTAGGACAACAACGAGAGTGATTTTAAGTCGTGTTTGATGTTTCATAAGTTTACTTTTTAGAGAAAATGAAATAGGAAATTACGCCGATTAAGACAGCAACGACTCCTGTTCCGATGATAACTTCTTTTTTTTTATCAAATCACGAAACGCAACAGGAACACGCTGGGTAATAATTTCTCGAAATTCGCCAACGGTAATTCTGCCGTCTTTGTTCAAATCCATACCCGGATTTTGATCGCTTATTTTCTTTGCCGAAAGTGTCGCCGTTTGCAAAACAAAATCGTCCGGTTTCCCCATAGCCACAGGGAAAAAAGTCGCCAAATACAAATCGTGAAAATTGTGTATTCTTGCTTTGTACGGCTGATAGTACCTTTGAACGTAGTCAAGTTGTTGAATGGCGTTCATATTGAAAAGTGCTTGGTTAGATGTTCCAAGTCCTGCCGCTGTATTGGGCATAAATTGGATTAGTCCGGTTGCACGAGTTTTGGCACGAGTGAAAGCGTCCGCAGGATCGCCTTTTTGAGCGTTTACCGCTTTGCTGTTCAGTCGGGATTCTTGCCACATCACGAGCATTAGCCAAGTGGGGTCAATGTTAAGATTGTTACAAACGGCTTGAATTTTCTGCTCAATGGCACTTCGGCTTTCGCCGAAATTACACACGAATTTGTCAATGAGTATCATAGTTTTTGGTTTTTAATTAAGTTTTCGTATTCGTTAATTGCTGAAAAAATTTGAAACGGAATTTGCGGTACTACTGCATTTCCGTAGGATTCGATTGTTTTCTTAATCCATTTTGAAACGGCAATATCGTGTAGTTCGGTGGGAATCCCATCATTTCCGCAACAAACAGGGGATTGAGTCGGGAAGTTGTCCCAATTTGGAATTGGATATTGCTCACCAAATAACTCATTGCTTTTTGATGTCCCTTTCGCTTTGCTCGTGTATGGTAGTTTTCCTCTCCGCTCGAAGTTGGTGTTGGCAATAATCCCTTTTTGCAAAGGACTACAAGCGATTCCGATATTGGAGAGTGTCCTTTTGCTTTGAGTTTTTCCATTCTGATTTCCCTTTTTTTCAAATCCACATCTTTGGAGATCATCGCTACCGGAGTGGGCAATAAACCAAACTCTGTATCTTTGGTGCGGTGCGTCCGTGCTGCAAGCTGGAAGTATAAACGGTTGCACTTCGTAACCCGCAGTTTCCAAGTCAATGCACACCTGCTCGAAAACCAATCCCTCGTTCCAATTAACAATTCCGAGAACATTTTCGCCCACAACCCAACGTGGCTCAATTTCTCGAATTGCTCGTAGCATTTCGCCCCACAAATAGCGTTCGTCCTGCGTTCCCCTGCGTTTTCCTGCAACTGAAAACGGCTGACAGGGAAATCCTCCGGAAACAACGTCAATTGTACCTCTGTATTTTGAAAAATCTGTCTGTTTGATGTCATAATGAAGTTCTGTATATGGAAAATGATGTGATAATACTCTTTGGCAAAAGGGCTCAATCTCGCATTGGAAAACATTATTCCAGCCTACCCATTGGGCTGCGAGGTCAAAACCGCCAATACCCGAAAATAAAGATCCGTGTGTCATTTTAGTTAAACCAATTTAATGTTGTTTTGCCCTTAAAACCTTTCTCCCAAACAAACCAAGCGTAGGCAATAGCACCCGATCCGCTTGCCCTCATCTGCTCAAATCTGCCGTTTTTTGAACACAAAATTCTCGATGAAGAAACATGAATGGTCTTTGGTGGAAATTTCTCGAAAAGTTTCTTTCGTGCCTGACCTTCCAAAAATTGAAGTTTTAGGAACATAGCGACTTTGTTGCCGTTTTGCACCAAATCCAAACCTTTTTCGACAAATTCTTTTGCAAATTTATAGGGTGGATTGGTTACAATGTCGCCCTCCCAAGTGCCTGTACATTCTAAAAAATCAACACCGAAACTTCCATATCCTCTATCTATCAAATCCGTACTCCAAACGCTGTGTCCGTAACTTTCAAAAACCTTTGACAAGTGCCCCTCTCCACAGGCACACTCCCAAATTTTTTCGTGTAAATCTTCCAAGTCAATAAGCCATTCCGCAGCCATTGGATCGGTTGCGTAATAGTCATTTTGCTCACGCTTGTTTTCAACGTGATTGCTTGCCCCAAGAGTTTTGTACACCGAATTGGCGTTACCTGTCCAATCTTTTTTCGTTCCCATAATTTATGCGTTGTTATTTTTGAAAAATACCTTTTTGGCTATGATGGCAACGCCCACGCCGAGCGTTCCCCACATCAAGAATTTGGCAACTTGTCCGATAGTGCCGTCAGCACTTTTTTTTCCTTCGGCAAATGCCTGTTTGCGTTGGCTTTCAAATTCATTCACTACTTTTGCGGATTCCTCCGGTGTAAGTTTTGAATTTAAGATCGCCTCTACATCTTTACATAATTTCAAGTCCGAAAGACCTTCGGATTTGTTACTGCGGACAATTAGCCAAATCGTGAGTGCCGTAGCACCCACAAGTCCCCATTTTACAATAGGTACGATTAGTACGGCAGGCAATGCCCCAAATCCATTAACCGATGAATTTGGGGTTGAAGTTTTGATAATCCTAAACAAATTGAAGTTTGCAACTGCGGCTTTGAATCCTTTTGCATTATTGAGCGAATTTTGGCGTTTGTTGTATCGTGCCGTCAGCGTATTTATCGTATTGATTTGTGGCGTAACATTTACCGAATTTGGTATTTTGGTAAGCAGGGCTTGACTTCTGCCAAGCGAAGCAAATACGTTTTGTTCGTTCAAAACAAATTGGTCTAATTCCGATTTGGCTTGCGACTCTGATATGTTTTGCGTTGTCGAAGTGGTCGGGGTTGTTGTGCTACCGGGTGGATTGGCAGAAAACATTATTTGAAAACCGGTTGAGCCGTTGGGCGATACCGACATATAAACTTCCGTTTTGTTAGCGTTCAAAATCCTTACATCTGTACTCTTTACAAAACCGTTGGTAAATGGCACTTGCATCACTTCTATCCAATTATCATTACCGGAATTTACGATTTTTCCGGTTGGTGTTCCGGGAGTAAATCCGCTACTTGTGGTTCGCATTTGCGTACCTGTTGCCGATGCGGTCATTCGCACCACCGCCGTAGTTTTAGCGATGAGCGAATAACCTTTGATTATTTGGGAAGTGAGTGTTGTAGCCATTGTTTAACTTGATTTTTAGAGAAACAGCATCGCCTTTTTGATTAGTGAGGGATTGTCTGTTATCTTCTTTACCATCGTGCAAAATTCTTTTGCCGATGTGTGATTTTTTACGACTTTCATCATCGTGAGAGCCGCATTTAACAGGTCTTTTGCCTGTTCTTGATTTTGTGCTTCAATCTGTACGTTGAACGGAAAGTTACTCGTTGTTTTCATCGTTAGTTGGGGTTTGTTGGATCGATTGATTATGTTGTTCTATCATTGATAAGACCGGAAAAGCGAGGTCTTGATTTTTCTCAATTTCTGAAACTATTGAGAACATATAGCGAAGTGTTTTGTCGGTTAAGGATTGCAATCCGTAATTGATGAGTTCAACAAGTTCTATTCGCTGTTTGGGTTGTAATTCCTGCTGCTGATTTGGATTGGGCAAATCGTCAATAATTCCGCTATTGTCCTCAATGTGCGTTGGGGTATCGTCATCGCTTTGCTCATCTCCTAAAAAACCCGAAAGTACGCCCTTAACTTGACTTTTTAACCCCAACCTGTCAAGAGCGATACCTGCGAGTTCTGCATACGATTTCATACTTTTGCTCGATTTGACCTGTTCCGACATCTGCCCAATGACTTCTTCGGCATCGTCCAAATCGGCTTCGAGTTCATCAACTTGATTTTTCAATTTCTGATTCTCTTCGAGAAGTTGTTTGCGTTCCATTTCACGCAAACGAGCCTCAAATTTTTCCTCTAAACGGCTTTCCAAATCTGAAACATTGCCTAATCCCGAAAGTCCCGAAAATTCGGGTGTTTCATCAACAAAAAATTCGGTTTTGGCTATTTTTGAATCACTGAAATTCGTGTCAAATACATCAATTCTAACTTTTACAAAATGATCTAATGCAATAAGTTTGTTGATGTTTCCCATATTTTTAATATCGGCTTTTTCAAATAATTTTGTACCCCGTTCCTCGCCCTGTTTATAGGCGGTAGCCGTGATACAGATTGAATCACTCTCTTTGGCTCTGATGTTGAGCATCTGCCTGAAAGATTTAATTTTATTGTCTGAAATTTTCATGGTTTGGTGTTGTTGGGGTTACACGAAGAAAATTGAGCGTGCATCGTCCGTTGATTTGACCTTTTAAGTCGCCCTCACCGGAGATATGCCCGAATGATTTTAGGGATATGGAAATTTTGCCCGAAAAGTGTTCGGTGTGGACTGCGGTGTTCATATTCGCCTCGCTTTCCAATTCCAAAATGCAATTTTCGGCAGAAATTAGCGTAAATCCACGCCGATTTCCCTCAAACAGGTATTTCCACCCATTTAAGAAATAAAACTCGTTGTGAGCGTCTATCTCAATGGGGTGCTGTTCGCTAATGGTTACAAAAACGGACTGGTATGAATACTTTTCAATATCCATAAACTTCATCGTATTGTCAATATGTTTTAGCGTATCAAACAAGTTTGTAAAGGAGTTTTATATGGAGATTGGATATGTTTTGCTCTGAAAGATGGCTCAAAAAATGCCCTGTGATTTCGCAGGTTTTGTCAAGTGTTGCCTCGATATTGTAGTCAATACCGCCATCAAAAATAATCTGTTCCAATGTTACCGGAACGTGCAGGGTTGATGTTTTGCGATTGTCAAACGAAATGTTTAACATTCCGATTGGTTTCTGCAAATCCCTGTTATTGGTGGCAAGTGCAAGTTTATGGTTAATGTTCGCATACTCCAAAATAATCGAAATGCCCACGCATTTTTTGAGGTGTTTGGGGACTTTGGTCGAAAACCGCTGATGTAAAAGCGGATTGGATTTTGGAGAAATGATATGTTGAACAATTATCGTCATTATTTTGTAAGTTCTAAAACACAAATCAAATCGTTTGTCGGCTGTGCATTGTGGTAATAGGTAATTTCGGCTGTTGTACCGCCTGCCCAAATGTCGAAGTTTTTGAGGTCGTAAAAATTTCTGTCCATTTGAACGCATTGCGGATTAACCAAAAGATTGTTCGCAGGGTATTCATTTGGAAAAATATCTTGACCGCCTATGTTCAAGCCAAAACGAGAATGTGTGTTGTAACAAAATCCATTCGTTAATTGGTCGGAAATTAGCGTAATTCCGGTAACTTTTGAATAATCCGGAAAAGTCGTAAAACTTTTCTTTGTGGTTTGATTGGGTTTCTGTGGCACTCGAACAATTTGATATTTTCGGCTTTGCTGATCTGTAACCGGAGTATCATCAAGAATTAAAACAGCATCAACGGCGTGATTGCCATTGTCCGAAAGCCAAATATCAACCACCTCGCCACCTGCTCTGACTGCAAAGGGCGTAAGGTCGAAGTATCGTTCTAACCGCTTTTCAATATGTCTGACATTCGGCGTTTTCTTACTTTCGGCTGTAACAAGTCGAAGTGGAAAATCGTCTGCAAAAACTTCTATACCCCCTATATCCATACCAATTTTAGCCTCCCCGCTATCTTGCAAGTTTTGATTTCGGCAGAAAATACCAATCACACGTTCCATTGTGGGGAGCGTGGGAAAACTTGCCTCTGCAAAGTCGTTGGGGTTTCCTGTGATGCGTATGGTTTGAAACTTCATCATTGCGTAGGAGTGTCGTTTTCGTAACGCAGCACTATATCGTAGGTTGCATTGTTTCCGGTTAGATAGATCTCGACTTGACTTCCTCGTGCCGGAATGTTAAACTCTCGGAGTGATGTTTCTCTTTGATTGGTCGGACGGAACGCACCGCCCACAAGTTCCGAAGCCGGAAAATCATCGGGAAATACCTCTTGACCATTGGCTCTCATACCGAAACAAACACCTGTGGGATTGCCTACAAGTGAGATTGCCGTGAGCCTGTCGAACATCGCATCGGTTGCGAAGTTTGTCCTGACTTTACTTGGCGAACAGGCGGCTTTGATTGTATGAATTTTTACTCTTTGCATGGCTGATAATTTTTGAAAAACAAGGGGTTTTTACACCCCTTGTTTGCATTAGAAAAAGGATTAGTTTTTCATAATGATTGTGCCTTTTAACAGCACTTTTACCCACATTCTTGCCGGGGCTGGGTTTGCCCATTCGAGATTAACCTCAATGGCTTGTTGCTCATTGATGAGTTTGGGGTTGTCCAACTTGTACAGTCCGGTATGACCGCTACGATTTCCGGTTGTGTTGAAAACCTCTGTGGAAAGTGCTGAAATAACAGAAGCACCATTCACACGCAATTCCAATTCTCCGTTGCGAATTGCTGAATCAATAACGTGGAACGTAGAAGTTGTTCCGGCTGCTTGGTCGTTTGTTGCCACACCCGAAAGCAAAATGATTTCGTTCATCAAAAAGAAATTACCCTTTTCGAGTTTGCCTGAGGAAATGTTACACAGTCCGGTTACTTTGTTGTCGTCATCACGGAACATTTTTACAGACTTTGCACCTGCTACCGATTTGATAGCATACAGCACTCCGTCCGATGCTTGCAAAGTTCGGCGTGTAAGTCCGTCTTGAATGTTCTTTGGTAAAAAGTTGAAACGGCGAGTAAGTTCCCCACGAGAGTTCGCTGGTGTACTTGATGCCATAAGGTTTTGTCTTGTAGCATTGGTTTTTGCCTTTTTTACCAACGCTCTTTTTGCTTTTTTTGGTGCGGCTTCCAAGAGCCCTGCGATCTCGTCATCGCTCATTCCTGCAAGGATAGCGTCATCAAATTCGCTCTCCAAAATGTTTCCTAAATCCATAATGTTTGTGTTTTTTAAGATTTGTAAATAATGAATAATTGGTGTTTTTGTGTTTGGGTTGATTATGCAAAATCAACGACTTCGGCATCTTGCACAACATCGGCAGGAGGTAACGCTCGTCTGCGTTTGCCACCACCTTTGCGACCTCTGCCACCTTTTCTTTTGCGACCGGAAAGATCGTCATCATCATCGCCATCAAGGTCATCGTCATCGCTTTCGAGATCGCCGTCAATGTCGTCATCATCACCATCGACATATTCGACATATTCGACTTCTCCGTCAATGTCTGCAAGTTCTTCGTCAAGGTTGGCTAATTCGCCATCAAATCCGCTTTCCAAATAGCCTGCAATGTCCGGTAAATCGGGGTTTAGGCTTTCGAGATCGCCGCTCAAATGTTCAACCAAATTTTGTTTGGTTGCTGTTTTCACGCCCGACAGAACGCCGCCGACGGCAAGACCGGTACCAAAATCTTTGAACATTTTGTTGTCGGTCATGATCCTTACCGCAAGCCCCGCACCTGCCAGTACCAAAGGTTTAATCATTTTTTTGACAACACTTTCTTCCGGTTTCACAAATCCGTCAACTGTTTTGCCGATAAAATTCGCCGCTATAACACCTGCTGCAACAAGTAAAATCGGTGCTGTTTCGTCTTTCAGATTGTCCGGCGAAAAACGATTTTTGCCTTTTCGGTTGGTAACGGTTGCCGTTCCAAGCGATCCGGTACGTTTTTTTCTTTTCTTTTTCATAATTTTTGAGTTTTTAAGTGAGAATTATTTTTTTTGGTTTTCGCTGTGTTTTATTAACGCCCGAAAGACCTCCATTATTCGCTGTTTTTGATTTTTTGCCTCTCAGCATGGTGTATGCTAATACTCCCGCAACAGCAACACCACCAACGATTAGCATGGTTTTGTTTTTCTTGATGAAGTCGCCACCCTCACTACTTTCTCCACCACCCGATTGAGCCTCGTTTTCAAGTTCGTTTTCAAGTTCCTTAATCGTGTCGGGTTTGTCCAAAAGTGAAAGGGCAGCATTAACTTCATCGCCTTTCATAATTCCGGCTCCTTGAAGTGCTTTTACAATCGAAACAATTACAGGGATTGCAGCAGCTATGGCTGCACCGGTGGCAACTTCGCCTAATTCTGTGCGGATTGTTCCGAGTCCTGTTCCAACAATTCCAAGTTCGCCACCTTTGAGCGTTCCTTTTCCTCCCTTGCCGTAGAGAATAGCAATTTTGAGTTTGGCTTTATCTCCACCGATTTTTGTAAAAATGTTCTCGGTTTTGGCAAGTGCTTTTTTTGAGGCTTCCCATTGGGCTTTGGTGAGTTTGCCCGCATCAACATCGGCTTGCGTGGCATAACCCCATTTTAATTTGGAAGCCATTTTTCCAATGTTCATTCGCATGGCGACAAGAACACCACCACGAGATGCAATAGTGAGGGGATTGAACTTTACGATGGCTTTTCCGACCTTTTTCACTCTCGCTTTCAGTCTTTGCCCTCGTGGTAATGCCTTGATGCGAGCCTTTTCCTCTTTTTTAGCAACTTTTTTTTCGGCTTTGGCTTGTTTCTTGGCTTGTTTGCGTTCAGCTTTTAATGCTTTTTTTTGCGGGTTTCGCCTAAAAAAACCTAAATCCCCCTCAACCATTCCATCTATATCGTATTCATCATCATATTCGTCATCATAATCGTCATCGTCTTCGTCAAAATCATCGTCCTGTTCGTCCCAATCCTCATCGTCCTCATCTTCGTCCCAGTCGTCATCAAAATCATCGTCATCGTCCTCAAAATCCTCAAAATTTTGATTGTGATGTTTTCGACCTCTCCGGCGTTTTCTGCGATGGTTTCTTGATCGGCGTGAAGTGTAGTTATCATCATCGTCCTGCTCGTCTGCCATATCAAAATCATCTTCCGGTAAATCTTGCGTTTCGTCCATTGGCAAATCATCATCATCAAACATTTCATCGTCTTCCAATTCCGGCTCTTCCGGTAACGGTTGGTTGCCTTTGCGAAGTGCCACACGTGCCGTTCGGTTTTCTTGGCGAATGGCTCTGCGTTCCGTTTTGGCTGCAATACGTGCCTGTTTGGTTTCTTGACGTGCAACCTTTCGCGCCGTCTTTGCCTCTTGCTTTGCGACTTTACGAGCCGTTTTCGCCTCCTTTTTCGCAACTTTTTTGGCAACCTTCGCCTGTTTCTTGGCGACCTTTGCCTCTTGTTTAGCGACTTTACGAATGGTTTTCTGTTCTTTTTTTACTGCACGTTTAGCAGCAATCTTTTTCAGAAGTTTGCCTAAATCCCCCAATCCTTCAAGGGTTTCCTCGTTCTCACAAACACGCCTCAACGCCTCATCACGATGGGGCGTATTCCAATGTTTGATGATATAATTAAGAAATTTCAAAGCGTTTTTGGGGTCGCTACTCAAATTGGGTTTGAATGTGAAAATTATCTGCAAGTCCCGCAAATACGCAAGTGTAGCGTTATCGGGATTTTCAATTCTGCTGAAATGTACTTTGTTATTGACATCGTCAATCACTTCCCCTAAACTTCGAGAAGTGCCGGAAAGCATGGCAATATCAATGCCACCAAGTCCGTTAATAGTTGGTTTCATAATAAAATCTTTTTTCTCGGAATAGGGTTTTTCGTAGTTGAATTTGGATAAAACGCAGTCAATAATAATCTCCGAACTGCCGTCCGGAACTACGATATAAACGTGTTGAAAATTCGGCTTACCACCGTATTTGGTAATTCGATATTTGTGTTCGATACCCATATTACAGAGTATCGAACTTACAAATATCGACATACAATCGCAGTCAATTCCGGTGTTCCTATCCGCCCAAGAGCGTGCAGGTTGTCGTAGTTGCTCCAAACCTCGTTGATCGAGTTTGTACTGAATGTGATTGTAGCAAAAAACCCACAATTTACGACAGATCTCCATCTTTGAAGGGTTGGTGTTGTCCTTCAAGTGAGCCGCAAATACTTCGGTCTGTGCTAACGTCTTCCGTACAATTTCTCCCATCAAACTAACGGTGTCGTGAACATCGCCATTTTTTAGAATAATTTTGTCTGCGTTATCAGCAGGTGGGAAAAAATGGTTATACTCGTAACCTTTTTTTATTTTTCTATGTCCTGATGTAATTCTCATATCAAAGGGTAAAAATCGCTTTTGTAATACACGTTATTACCATAAGCTGTAAATTGACATTTAAGTTGTAATTCTGAAATGAGTGAGCCAATACTAAACGCACCGCTCACAAGTTTGGCAAGAAAATTCTTATCTGCCAAATCGCTCTTTAACCTCGCCGACAAACCACCTTTGAGTTTGTTGGCAAGATTAAAAAGTGCCATCGTTGAAAGTTGAATGGAAATTGTATCAAGACTGGTTTCCGAACTGGCATGGAGCGTATGCTCTTTGTTGCTCACGTTAGAAATCGCAATCTCCTCGTTATTTAGTCCGCATACAATTCTTACGAAAGGTTGTGAAACACGCATCGTGCCTCGTGTTGGATTGATGATTTTACTATCAATGTGAATGGGTATGCCTGTTAGTGAAAGTTTGCCCACACGAAAACCACGAACACCAAAATTTAATTTCGTAAATCCGGAAAAGTTTCGGTATAGAGGCAATGCAACGGCAAAACCCAACAGTCCGATTAGTAGTAGTTTTAATGGTTTCATCGTTTTACTCTCTTTTTAACTGCGTTGATAATGGCATCAAACAAAAGTTTTATCGCATAACCGACCGCTGCGGAAATGGCAGCAGCAACAGCCACTTTTACAAAATCAATCGAATCCGATGAATGATGAACAGCAACCTCGTGAGCGACTTTGGAACTGCCACCCAAAAAACCGGAGATTGTTGTTACTATGGAAGTGTTTTTTGACATAACTTTTTGTTTGAGGGTGCAAAGTTACGCCGTGAAAAAGGGGGGTCTGAGAGTTTTGAGTAGTATTGAATAGTTTTAGATAGCATTGATTAGTTTTGGGACAAAAAAATGCTCAAACAAAAAAAAGAGAGCCAAAATTTGGCTCTCTTTTCAGAAAATCAAGGTATGTGAAAATACTGTTTGACGTGCGAATACAAAACTCGTTTTATGTTGTATTCTTTTTTGATGTCTTGCAAATATCGGTATGCACTACTTCGTGCATATCCTAAAATGTTCATCAAATCTTTGTGGTTAATTACTGTCGTTTCTCTTGGCGAAGTTACGACTTTGTTCATAGATTTTTGTTTTATGTTTATTCGTCTAACATTAACTTTTTTTGAGATTTTATTTTTTTGATTTGTTCTTTTTGAATTTCCGCAATACTTTTGTTCGGCGTTGGCTGGTCTTCGGGCAAAACGCCGTCCACTCTTGCAATGGCTTGCCGTACTTCATGACCAACTTGTTGGTGCGTTGCGTTAGCGGCATCAGTACCCTGTATGTTTTCTTTTCTTATTTTTTCATCAGCAAGTGATATGCGGAATAAATTGGCGATGAGTTCTTGACTATTCATGTAGTCGAGGATTTTCTGTTTGGCTGTAAGTCCCTTTCTGCTATGAATATCTTGTACGGTTTCACCGCCGTAAAGTCCTGTATATCCGGAATTTTGAAACTCTGCAAATTCTTGGTCTGTAATAACTCCTGCATTGTGGGCAGTTTCAGCAAGCATTTGATTCCATTGCTTAATATCGCCACGAATAACGAGCCGTTTGTTGTCCTCGTCTAATTGGTTGAAATAATCGGCAACCTCTTGGCGACGTGTTTGAATGGCAAAATACGTTTGTCCGATGGCTATAATCTCTTTTCGTGGGTCGCCGTTTTGCACAATCAGATAACAGGCATATCGAGAAAGTTTGTAATCGACAACTTTCCGTAGCCCACCTTTGCCGTGTTCGATCAATTTGCTGACCTCAGCAAATTGATCGGAAACATTGAATCCACTATTATGACAGGCAAGCATTGCTCGGTCTAAAACTTTACCAAAATTACGCCATTGCACATATTCCAATAGTGGTGCTAATTCTCGTGCAAACCAATACTCGTTTCCGGTTTCGTCTGTACGTTTGATTTGCTCAAATCCTTTGTATTCGTTGGCTATTAAATTACTCATAATTTTTTTGTATTAAAATTTTCTGCAAAGTTACAAAAAAAAATCGAATTTACAACATTTTTTTGAAACTTTTTTTTAACATTACATTTCTTGAAAATACTGATTTTACTATGTTTTTACAGATACTTACTTTTTTTACCGATTGTTTTTTTTGAACAATAAAATTGTAAAACTTTTTGATTATTGGACGTGTCTTGTCCAATGAAATGTGTATAGCGAATTTGGTTTTTCAAAAATAGTTTCTAAAAGTTTTTGCTTTTTTACATGGCAACATGGCAGAGCGTTGCTAATGTTTTATGGTTTAATCCGTTGCTTGTTATTTTTCTTGTTGGCAGAGAAAGTGGCAGGGCTAAACAAAAATCTAAAATTGTGGCAGTTCTGCTATAATGCCATTTTACTGCCAAGAAAAAAAATCTAATATGGCAGTAGTATTATTTACAAAAACAACATTTTATATTACCCTGCTACGACTGCCAAGATAAATTCGTAAGAATATAGAAATATAGAACAATCCGCATAAAAAAAAGTCCTCGAATTTTCGAGGACTGAACGACACTTTTTTGAGTTTATTTTTCTTCGCCAAGAGAAATTTGTTGTGCCGTTTGTTGTTGCTGTACTTGTTCGTAGTCAAGTCTGATAACAGAATACACCCATTTTTGAATGTTGTTGTTGGTTACTCGCCATTTCTCAAATCCGTGTTTCATCAACGCTTCACCCAAAGATTTCTGACGAATGCGGACACCTGTTTGCATTTGAATGCGTGATAAAATTTCGGCAGGTTGCATGAAATGTGTTGCTGCTCCACGATGTTCTGGTTTGGCGAAAAACTGCAACAAAAATTGTTCTTCCATACTAATAACTTGGAAATTGCTATTGGAAACGTGCAACTGCTCAATCTCATCGCCCGAAAACCAATACTGAAATTTATTGATGAATAGATAGAACGCCTGTTTCCAAACTAAATCCATATCCAACGCCTTTGCTTTTTCGATGTGAATTTGTTTGACCTCAAATGCCAAAAAACGGCGTGATCCGGTCGGATCAGTCAAAAATTCGTTGCCATTAACAGAGCCCATAAACGAGCAAACATGCGGATATTCCTGTATAAACACATCGTAGGGTCGGCGATATTTCACGTTCGGTGCGGTAATCATGTTTTTAAGGTCGTTCTCATCTTTTTTGTTCAACTGTTTGAGTTGATCGTCCACGTTTACCAAGAAAAATTCGGCAAGCAAAGTCTGCGTGTCTTTGTTGCTGGGGTCTATCTTGCCTGTGTAGAGATATGGGCGAAGTTGTTTTGGGCATAAATTGTCGAGCCATGTCGTTTTGAACGCCCCCTGTTCGCCTGTCAAGACGAGCATGGTATGATTTTTACAATTCTCGTCAATCATTGCATTAGCAACAACGGCAACCAACCATTTTTTTAAGTATTCAGCCCATTTTTCAGAGTTTTTGGTTTCAACGGTATTTGCCAATTCGAGGATATAATCCGTTTCGCTTTCTTCGTAATAGGGCAGTTCTAAAAAATACTCTTTAAGCGGATTTGAAAAAGCGGCATAGTCGGAAAACAGAATTTCGCTCAACGCCTCTTTCGATGTTTTCACGCCACGTGAACGAATGTAACGATTGATAGAGTTGATAGAATATCGGTCAAGCGGTGCAAAATTTTCCATTTGACCACGTATCAAAAATTCGGGCTTTTGTTTGATTACATTAAAACGAGAGTCCATATAGGTATCTAACAACATTTCTATTTCCTCATACTGTCCCAAGTCTTTTTGCTTGTCGAAAAAGGTCATGTTTAAGGCTTTCCGAACATCGGTGAGCGTTACGGAAATGCCGTTTTCCAAGAGTTCTGCATGAAACGATTTTACAACCTCCGGCGAGATGTCGGCAAGGTCTTTTTCGCCCAATTTCTTGAATTGGCTTTTGCCTGTTTCGGCATTAAAAAATATCTCGTATTGTGCCGACAAAAAGCGATTGATAACGTCCGATTTGCTAAATTTTATCTGCATTTGAAGTTTCGATTAAATAGTCATAATCCTCGTTGAGTTTTCGCAGTTCCTCTTTGAGTTCATAAAACAGCCAGTTGATTTGTTCGAGGTCTGCAATGTCCTGTAACAAATACTCACGCAAGTACGGAGTGCGTGTGTATTGCAGACGTTTGGTCTTTATCTCAATCAACTGCTTAACGGAATGTATGCGGAATGGTTTTTTTGCCATAGGTTATGCCCATGCACTTTTTTTGTTGTAAAACGCCTGTGCCTCCTCGTCAATTTGGGAAATGGATTTGATTTTACCCTGTTGGAATTGCTCGTCCCGCCACTCTTTGCACTCTTTGAGATTAAACAGCAAACGCCCACCCACTCGGCTGTGTGGAAGTTCGCCCATACTGCATTTGTTGTAGATGGTTTGCTTTTTCCAATGTGGAAAAACGAGTTGGCGAATTTCTAAAATATCGACATACCGCTCTTCATCAAGTTTTGGGGCTTGTGCCATTGGAATATTGTCGATTTTTTCATGTAGAATTTCCACCTGTTCTAACAGGATTTGTACGGCTTTTGGGAGATTTTCAAAAGAAATGTCTTGCATTGTTTTTGTGTTTTCGGCGGTTAGGTTTTCTTTTGTGCCGATAAAAAGAAACCACGACTTCAAAAAAAAATCGTGGTGCAAAGTTAGGAGAAAAAGGAGGTTGGACGGGGGGTTAGGCGGGGGGGTAAATTTTTAGTATTGTTGTGTCATATCTATTGTGATTTTCGTGTTTAGTTCCGAGAGAATTTTGTTGGTTTCTACAATCTGTTTGCTATGGAATTTGGAAAAATTTATTCCCTTTTGCATTTGTTTGTAGATTTGATTGCGGCTGTTTCCGGTTACTAACGAAATGTAGTTGCAGATTTTTGTACGGTCAGTGTTGGCTGTGCTGATGCCCATCTCATCAAGCATTTTAAGAAGTAAAACAATACGAATTTTCAGATTTACACCATAATCAGGCGTTTCGTTGTGAGCAACTGCAAAGGTCGCCCCTACGCTGTTTTCGGTGTCGGGAGGTTGTTGGAGGAGCCGGACTTTCCTGTTGATGATTTCGTGAATGTCGCTCGGATAGTGCTTTACAATCAAAGCATAATCGAGGACTTGTAACAAATCAATTTGTTTTTGATTTGAGAAATTGTGTTGCGATAGCACTTGTAAGATGTCTGCGACATCAATCATAGAAGTGTTTTTTTTTGTGAGTTTCTTTCATTTGGTTTGTTTTTTGGTTATGAATTTTGTTGGGTTTCATATTTTTTCGTATCTTTGCATTCTCTTAACCGAAAAAATATAGTGTTACAGCACTAACAGGGATTGTTATACCCTGTCGTTAGTGCTGTAACACTATTTGCGTATCGGGGGTTAAGAGAACCGATACGAGGCGGGGTTTTTCTCTTAAAGTTTACATCAAATTAAATTGCAAATTCCTCTTTTTGTATAATGTTTCGATTTGCGTGTCGTTGAAGTGTAGTAGGACTTGGTAGAGGCGGGAGTTTAGGTCGCTGTTGATGATGTAGTCATCAATGTTTTTTTTGAAAGTGTATTTGTTCATGTGTTTAAGCTTTTTATTTTTTCGCCTCTCTGATCTCTGCGCGAAACTGTTTTTCTCTTTCTATACTTTCTTTTATTGACTGTGGTATGCTTTTCAAAACTACTTTGATTTTATTTCCTATTCCGTCTACCTGTCTTACTTTTTCGGCAAGTTTGGGTATTTGTGAGGTTGATTCGGCATAACGTTCTTTGAAATGTCTTTTTTGCATGGCATAGATTTTTTTATCACGCTCATAGGTTTCTTTGGTTTTCTTTTTTAAGATATTAAGGATTTTTTGGACACTATTCTCGTCTATTATATCACTCACAAAAACCTCTCCTTCTTCTCTTTGTCTGGCTTTATACACATTGTATCTTGCAATTCTGTACTTCTGCCGTCCAAACGAATGGAAAAATACGAATGTTAGCACACCCAAACCCGCAATGATGATGTAGCCGAGCAGTCTCTTGTTGGCGGCTAATATTGCACCCAACTGAACATCTCGCATAGAGCCAACTCCAAGATTGTGGCTCATGGTTATCGTGTCGAAATAGACCGCTAAATCGCCAACGCTTTGCAACTGAAATTTATAATGCAACCAACCATACAGACATACAAAGAATCCCATCATAACAAAACTTCTAAAAACCATAACCGGTGCTACAGACGGCAATATAACATTGATGTCCGGATTAACTTTATCAAACACATAAATCCACACGCCTATCATCAGCGAACACATACCGTAACCGTTTAAGATTTGTGGTAGGTATAATTGTGCGATATTGAGTTCCGGCACCATCATAAAATACAGCATAACCGTATAGAGAAAATATGCCGCAAAACCCTGAAAAATATACATCTTAATCGGTATTTTGTTTTTAGTCCAATGAAATGCAACCCAACCTGCGAGAACAATTCCCGGTAAGGTCATCAAAGCCAATTCGCCGTTGATAATCCAGTTATAGCCCAAAATGGCAGATGTGTAAATAGACATAATCGTGCCCACTCCCATGAACATTCCTTGTGCAATCAACAAAAGTAATCCGTAACGAACTTGACCGATTTTGTACAATTTGAACGAAAGAAAAGGGTGTTTTATGGTCAGTTGTCTTGTGATTAGTGCGATGATTGAGAGTGCAACCAAAACGGTTGCCCATGTTATACCCTGCGAATTAAACCAGTCTTGCTGTTTGCCGAAAGCGTAGATATAAGCCATACACAGCAACGCTGTGATGTAGTAGACTATGCCGAGCCAATCAATGTAATAAAATGGTGTTTTCTTTTCAAAACGCTGATTGTGGCACACGATAACGCAGAGAATGGCTGTTATTATCAATGTTAGCGAACTGTAATAATGCAGTGTTTCCCACCCAAGATTGAGCGATATTGAAGATGCCAAAAAACCACCCAATTGACTACACCCTATGGATATGGGATAAAAAACAGCGTAAAATCTTGTTTTTTCCTTGTCGGGACTGACGATGCCCATGATGGGCAAAAGCATTTCCACCATCGCTATCATATTGGCGATACCGAAAATAAAACAAGCCGCAACAACAACTTCCCCAATGGTTGCTTGAATGGCAATGATATTCATTACAGCCATAACGCTGAATGATGTAATCAAAAGTTCTTTTGAACGAAACCTCGTTTTGATACGCCATATAAACGGTAGAACAAGCGAAAAGCCAATGATAACCGCATAATTTCCCCACATATAGTATTCAGTCAAAACACCTGTACTACTTGCCATCAGACCGATGTTAGCCGCATTAATCGGCTTAATCAGTAGTACGACAGCCGTTAGCACGATGATGAGCAACAACTGAATAAGTCCGGGGACCCACTTATGAAATAACCCTCTGTTATACACGACACAAAATTATTATTTGATAAAAACGTCCGTATTCATTCCTACTCTCAACTTGTGATAAGTTTCGCTGCAATTGTTTTCTGTAAATTCGATACGAACAGGAATGCGTTGTTGTACTTTCACAAAATTTCCGGTGCTGTTGTCTTGCGGAATCATTGAATATCTTGCTCCGGTTGCTGCCGAAATAGCCGTAACTTCGCCCTCAAATTCAGCACCACCCAAAGCACCGACTTTCATTTTTACTTTTTGTCCGATATGAATGTTAGGCATTTGGCTTTCGAGAAAATTTGCGGTTACCCATTTGTTGTTGTCTGTAACAATGGTTGCCACCTGCATTCCGGGTTGTTGGATTAACTGCCCCTCTTGTATCATTCTGCGTCCCATAGTTCCGTTGTAAGGGGCGGTAATGATAGTATATGAAAGGTTTAATTTTGCCATTTCCAAAGCGGCTTCGGCACGTTTGATTTCGGCATCGTTCAGCATCAATCGACTTCTTACCTCTTGCGTAGTATAATCAGCTGTTTGCTTTTGGTTGATGATGGCTTCGTAAGCCGATTTTGACATATCGTACTCGGTTTTTACTTGGTCGTACTGAAAGCGTGTTGCCGCTCCCGATTCAACCAAATTTTCGTAGCGTTGCAAATTCTTTTCGGCGTTTTCAAACCTTGCTTTTGCTCCTGCAATGTTAGATTGGATTGTTGCCACATTGTTTGATGCTGTGTTTACTGCCGATGCTGTTACACCTTTCGATGCAAGTGCTGCGAGATAGGCGGCTTCTGCCTGTGCCAGCTGTGTACGTACTTCGCGGTCGTCCAAAATAATTAACGTGTCGCCCAATTTTACATCTTGATGTTCGATAAAGCGAATTTCCTTGATATACCCCGATATTCTCGTATTTATGGGATTAACAAAGCCCTCCACCTGTGCGGAGTTTGTGAAATTGTTTTTTCCAATATGGAAATAATTCCTTACTAAAAAAAAGAATCCACCGACAAGAACAACAAATACAAGCAGGTTTACAATCGTAACTTTCAGCCTGTTGTTCATTTTTTTTGTGTTTTCTGTGTTTGACATGACTTTGAGATTTTAATGATTTTAGAATTTATTTATTTATATTATGATTTTAGATTTTTTTGATTAAAGTGTTCCTGTTGCTTTTAATAAATTGTAATACTGAAATTGTGCGTTTATGATGGCATTAACAAATTGCAATTCGGCATTTAGTTTGGCGTTGCTTGCATCGGTCATTTCTGCCATTATTGCTAATTGATTTAGATATTTGGCTTGCACGATTTCGTAGTTTTCATTTGCCAAATTTTGGGCTTCATTCATAAGCAAAACTTGTTGTTCGGCTTCTTGACATTTCAAAAATGCAGCGTTTACACCAATCTCGATATTTTGTTGAACAAATAGCAAAGATTCTTGTGCTACACGAGATTGACTTTTGCTAACATTTACACGTTGCCTATTTTTGTATAAATTATCAATGTTGAAACTCAAACTTAACCCAATTTGCCATGTGTTGCTGTACAAATCCATCGGCGGCATACTCGTAGTCATCGGGCGTTGCATATTGTAACCACCGAAGGCAGCAATCGCAGGAAACCAATTTGATTTTTGAATGTCGACGTTTTTTTCTGCAATTTCTACGTTTTTAGCAACCATTTGCAAAGCCGGGTGTTGCTGATGAGCCTCGTTTATGTAGAGATTTTGCGATTGTAGGGCAACTCCCAAGTACTCACTTTCTGCGGGAATAATCAAAACATCATTAGGCAAACCCAATGCATAACTTAATTGATTACTCAAAATGGCGTGGCTGTTTTTCATTGTAAGTATGGCTTGCTTTATATTTTTGATTTGCAATTCTGAACGTATCAATTCGTTGCGTGTTACCATTTCTTGCTCGTATAATTTTGTAATGTTGTCAAGCACTTGTTCGGCAAGAATTTTATTAACTTCAAGTACTTGGATTTGATTGATCAATTTTTGAATATCTAAATAGTTGGAAATAATAAGAAATTTGATGTCCTGTTCGTTGGTAACTAAATCCAATTCGGCAATCTGTTTTTGCAGGTCGGCAATCTCGATTGAACTTCTGATAACACCGCCTTTGTAGAGTAATTGCGATGCTTGAAAGCCAAACGTATTTCCAAAGTTTGGCATTTCGATTGTTTGCAATTTCGACCAATCGGCATTCAAAACGGTTACATCGCCCAAATAGAAAGCATTTGCCGAAAATTCGAGTGAAGGCAACATTTGATTTTTTGCCACTTTGAGCTGGTACTGGCTTGCATCAACTCTTGCTTCCGAAATTTTTAATTGCTGATGATTTTGCAAGCCTAATTCTATGGCTTTTTCAAGCGTTAGATTGTACTCCTGTTGTGCATTTCCAGCAATTGAAAATCCGAATAACAGCATCGTAATTTTTGTAATTTTTTTCATGATTTGTTTTTGTTTTTGTTTTTGAGTTAGTTCCGGTGGCAGGATTCGAACCTGCATCTACCGCACTTCTCGCGCGACCACTCTGCCTTTTGAGCTACACCGGAATGATAAAAGGGGCATTAACCAATATACCCCCTTATCGGGTTAAAACCTGAAACCAATACCTAAACTAATGGCTTGATTGCGCATGAAAGCATCGCCATCGGCATCTTCCAACACGTTGAGAAAGCCGAATTTGTAACTCATGTTGATTTGCATACCAAACGCAAATTCGTAGCCAATTAAAACGCCCGCACCCACATCGCCACGCTGCATAAGAGCGTTGTTGCCCTTACCGCCTTTTTCGTAATACTGAGTGTCGGTGGTTGTGTTTTTTGCACTAAAACCTAATCTTCCATAGGGTCCAACACCGATGTAAGCCCTGTCGCCATTTTCTGTTGTGAGTTGCCCAATAGCGTAGAGCGGAACTTCCATACCCCAATATTGAAAATCGTTTTCAATATTACCAAATTCTAATTTGGAGTTTTGCACATGGAATAACAATTCGGGCTGTAAGGCGAAATGTTTTCCGTAATTAATTTTGAGAGAGCCGCCAAGACTTGCTCCTGCGTTTAGGGTGCTTGTCCAGCCTGGCATATCCTCAAAAAGAAAGTTAGACACGTTGCCTTCGGCTTTTACACCAAAACTAATTTTGTTTGTTTCTTGTGCATTCATTTGTGTAAGTCCCAATCCTAACATGATACCTACTGTGATAATTACTTTTTTCATTTGTTTAATTTTTTAATGATTTATAAAAGGTTTTTTGTCATTTGTTTTTGACGGTGCAAAGTTACGGCGTATTTTTATTCTACACAAGGACAAAACGGCTCAATAATTGGTCAATTTAACGCAATTATGTACACAGTACGTTAAATACGCCAAATTTGCGACAATTTGACCAAATAAAAAATGTCGCAATAATTGGTCTATTTATCGTATTTATTTGTTTTGTACGATAATTTTACCTAACTTTGCATTAAAATTAAAAAAATGCCGAATAATAGGAAATCACATAAGATTATATTTGCTCTTTTCATATTGCTTTCGCATAGTGTTTTCGCACGATACGACAGCACTTACATAGCACCTTTTGAGCAAGATTTTTCCATTGGCTTTGGTACAAGTTATCAATTTACCATGCTTACTCATAAGACTGACGATAAACATTCAACCGCTTATTTGCCCAACATTCCTGTAAGTCTTGGTTTGTCGGCTTCGTATAAGAAATTTTCTATTAGTGGCGGTATGAGTTTTGAATTTATGAGAATTAAGGAACATGGCGAAACAAGGGCGTTTGATTGGCAAATTCACCACTACGGACGAAAATATATCTTTGATTTCTATTTCAAAAATTATGAGGGTTTTTATATTCGAAAAAATGATGAAACAATCATTTTGCACCCCGATATAAGACTTCTGCAATACGGCATGTCCGGTCAATACATATTTAACTATAAAGAATTTTCATACAAGGCAGTATTCAATCGTAGCGAACGCCAACTAAAATCGGCAGGAAGTTTCCAAGTAGGTGGTGGATTTTACTACAATCATGTGGCTTCCGACACATCTTTAACATTCCAAAAATTGAACAACTACCAATTCAGTTTGAGCGGTGGGTACATTTATGCGTGGGTTATCGAAAGGGATTTTTATGTGGCTTTCGGTATGTCGGCAGGGCTGTGCGTTGGAACAGAAACCCGAAAAATAGAAAACATCAAACTATCGCCAACGATATTTCCGAGAATATCAGCAGGGTATAGTGCCGATGGTTGGTCATTTGGGTTATCATTTTTGGTAAATCGAACCTACCTTTCTCACAATGCAAAATTAAATACAATTTTTGATACAGGATATACGGAAATGTGTTTTATTAAACGATTTAACAAGTCCCCAAAATTTTTACACCGAGCAAAATTTCTCAATTAGGATTACAAAATAACAATATAAAAAATCAAAAACATTAACACTATGGAACGTGCTATTTCTTTTCTAAATTGGCGAGATAAGTTCGACAACTTTAATCTTGATGCTATCGGCAAAGATTTTGTTTTACTTGAAAAAAATCTGTTTAGTTCAACATCTGAACACCCTTTCAAAATAGACCTTACAGCGATTATTATTTGTTTGAAAGGCACGATAGAATGTTCTATCAATTTGAAACCGATTAAGGCTGTTTCACCTTGTTTTATCGTGCTTTTGCCCGAGCAGATTTTAGAACATAAATCAGTCAGCAAAGATTATTCGGGGCGTATGATTGCCATGTCGAAAAAATTTACCGATAATTTATTGCCCAATGCACAAGAGCAGTTGCCGTTGTTTCTCTCCGTTAAGGAAAAGCCCGTTATTGAATTAAATAAGGAAAGTTTGGAAGGAATGATCAGTTATTATAATATGTTGAAACGGATTATTAAAGTGAAAGAAAATCCGTACCGATTGGAAGTTGCAAGGCATTTAACATTGGCGCATTTTTACGGAGTAGGTTTTGTACTCCACAACACAGATATTCAAAAAAAATCAACGCATTACGAAAAATTGGTTGAAAAATTTATAGGTTTGGTACAAACGCACCACAAACAAGAGCGAGGTTTAGAATTTTATGCCAATCAAATGCACCTCACATACAAACATCTTGCTAAAGTCGTCAAAGAAACCACCAACAAAACAGCCAATGATTGGATTGATGAACACGTTATTTTGGAAGCAAAAGCCTTGTTAAAATCTACGAATATGACTTCTCAACAAATTAGTGATGAGTTAAATTTTTCGGATCAGTCGTTTTTTGGAAAATACTTCAAACGGCATACAGGGATGTCGCCGAGAGAGTATAGGGGGAAGTAGTTGCTTTGGCTTAATTTTTTTTATATCTGTCGTAGGCAAAGTGATTTATCAATCCGTTTTGTGCGAATTTTGCGATTTGTTTTTCGGCGGTTTTGGGTGGTATGTTGAGGTTTTGGGCGATTGCTAAATAGTCTTTTCGGGAAAATTCTTTGGGTAGGTTTTCGAGGAATTGTTGTTTTAGGTTTTTTTGTTTGGGTGGGGTGGTTTCTGTGGGTAGGTGTTCGTAGATTTTGGCGGCGTGTTGGATTAAAATCTTGACTAACTCCAATGCTGTGTGAAAATCTGTTTTGTCGCAAACCATTGGACTTTTTACCTCGCCTGTTTCCATTATTCGCAGGGTTGAAAGTATCATTGCAATTCGGAATGTGGTTAGTCCTAATCGTCGGACTGTTGCGAGGTAATCAACGCCACAAAGGTATAAATATTGGCTCTGCGTTTGCGAAAAATAGTTATTGAAAATTTGCTGTTGTTTTGGAGTTAGACAAAACCGGAGTGGTCCGGTTTGTCGTTTGAGTGAATTGTGGAAGTTGTGAAATTCTGTTCCTAACAGACGGAAATAATCATCAAGGGTTTGGTCGTGGTCGCCGGCGAATACGTCTTTCCAATATGGCAAAATGTTCATGTAGTAAAACATAAAGCGACTGAATAAACCGTTTTCGGCGTTGGGTATTAGGGTGGAAACTTGTTTGGGTGTGCCGGATAGTAGAGCGGACAGGCGGGGTGTTTCGAGTTCTACGTATTCTCTGTCTTTTCGGCGGTTGTAGGAAATTGTTTCGTGGTGGAATGCTTTGCGGAAACCGTCTGAATAGTTGCCGTGTTCGCTTTTGAATGTTTGGGCTAATGTGTCGCCTTCTGTTTCAAAAATTAAGCCTATGCCTTTATTGTCGTTGAGGATTTGGAATAAGCCGGTTGCGCTGTTGTTGGCGGGGATTATTAGCATTCGCATTGGGGGCTCTTGGGGGCGGACACGTGGGTCCGCCCCTACGGTGTTTTTGGTGGTGGCGTTGTATTCGGTTAGTTGTTGTTGGTACTCGGCTTTTT
>Ga0099364_10001379_pt1 | contig 40283 bp, 35 predicted proteins | sample TergutTh196P3_FD_73070 | JGI IMG/M metagenome (GOLD analysis project Ga0099364, IMG submission 73070) | Microcerotermes parvus P3 segment gut microbial communities from Pointe-Noire, Republic of the Congo - Th196 P3 | ecosystem: Host-associated > Arthropoda: Insects > Digestive system > Gut ...
TCATCTTTTTTCTTTTTTACAACATACATCAAATTTCCGGATAAAAAACGCCGAAAACGACCATACATCTATTAATAAATCGCACAAAGGTAGTGCAAGTTGAGCGCAATACAAAAAAAAGCTCGCTTTTTTTTAAAATTGCCGAAACGCCGCCTACCTTCTGGCTCGGATAAAGGTAGTAGAGACGTCACATGTGACGTCTCTACAAAACGGCAAAAAAGTAGAGAAAATAAAAAAAAATGAAAAAATTTTTGATTATTCAAACACTTTGTTTTACCTTTGCCACGTTTCGTACGACGATTGTGTTTCGGAAAACGGGCGTTGACTATTAGGAAATTAACCCTCAAAAAGTCTTAATGTACTAATAATCAGAAGTTTCCACGTCCGTGATAATTTATTAAATCCTTGCATTGGGAACTGTGAGGGGTAATACTAACGGGATTATGAGATATACTTTTTTTTGTTTTTTATTCTTAATCGGAGCTTTTAATTGCCTCCATGCGCAGGATAGACTTGTTTTACGTACAGGACAAAATGTTGAGGTCAGGGTAGACAGAGTTACCGATACCCATGTTCGCTACACTTATCCTGGGGAAACGTCTATTTATGAACGTCCTAAGTCGGCTATTTCGTACATTATCTATGCCAACGGTCGGAGAGAAATTTTCGATGAGAATCTACGTTCTGCCGAAAGCAATACGACAAGTCGTCCGGCAACAAGTGTTACTACGCCCCCTGCGAGTCGTAACAGGTTACTTGAGGATGAAGATGTCTATTGGCAGGATGTTAAAACAACATACGTGGAAGCTGACGTAAAGGGGATGACCCGTCTGCAACGTATTACGGTTTCATCCAGTGTCAGTTACAGGGACGCTATCCAGCAGTTGAAGAAAAAGGCTGCTGAATTGGGTGGTACTACCATTTTAGTAATGGATATCCCCGAAAATGAAGATATTGAAATAATGGGTATCGCTTACAGGGATGAAAAAATGAATGTTGCTCCAAGAAACGCTCCGGCTGAATCATCCCGACGCCAGACGATAGCCCAACAAATGGAAGGCTATAACGACTCAAATCTCCAATATGAAGATAATTCACGTACCACCCGTACTACCACTCCTCCACGCACCACAGCGCAACCTTCGCGCAGTACCGGCACCCAATCGCGGCCAGCAAATAATGCTGAACCCGATGCAGTATACCTCACAAACGGACGTGTGATCAGAGGGATTATCGAAGAGCTCGAACCGGATGATTTTGTAAGTATCCGTACCACTACCGGAAGAGTATATGAATATTCCATGGATGATGTCAGACGCATCTCACATGAATCGGCGAGTACCAATAACCGCCAATCGGCTGCTGCAAGGCCTTCCACCACACCATCGCGGGGCAATGCAAGATACCAAGACGATGGATATGGCAATAATAACAGGGGTGCATCAAGATATAACGACGACTATTATGATGATTATGCAGTAAGCGGCTACAAAGGAATCGTTGATGTTGGTTATAACCTGCCGTTGGGAGTAACCGGTGAAAAAGGGAACATAGAAATAAATACAAGTCATGGCTATCAGATCAATGAATATCTGTTTGCGGGAGCCGGTTTAGGTCTTCATATGTATTGGGCGCGCGATACGGCAATGAGAAATCAAAATACCTTTCCTCATTATCAGCCGAACTATGGAACGGATTCTTCGGCCTGGTTACGCGCTGATACCTTTTCCTTTATGACTATGCCTCTTTTCTTAGACATTCGTGGATATTTACCACTACAAAATAGTAGCCTGGTACCGTTTGCTATGTGCCGTTTCGGCTATTCATTATGTCTTAGCGATGGCATTCAAGGCATGGGTATATATGTGAATCCGGCTATTGGATTAAAATATAACCTATCTCCCAAGTTTGGTCTAAATTTCACCATAGGTTATGCCTATCAGCACTATGGTGGCATTCCTGAAGATAATAATAAAACCAAACCTAAAGATGTAAAATTTGGATATTTGTTTATTAAAGACAGTAGCGGGAGTTCTTATTGGGCCAAAGGAGCCGGAGGCATAAGCTTCAAACTCGGAGTAGAATTCTGATTTTTTTCTAACTTTTTTCATAATTACAAACGTAGCGAAAAGAGAAATTAGTTTTTTTGACAGCAGAGACTTTCTAAGTTTCTGCTGTTTTTTCATTTTTCATTTTATATTTTGGTTTTCTCAAAAGAAAAGGTTTACTTTGCATCTTTTTTTATGAAATCTATGGAAGCAAAACATTTCAAACGCACCCTAATCACCTCCGCATTACCTTATGCGAACGGCCCTGTCCACATCGGACACCTTGCAGGCGTTTATGTCCCTGCCGATATCTATGCGCGTTATCTACGGCTCAAAGGCGAAGAAGTACTATTCATCGGCGGCTCGGACGAACATGGCGTACCTATTACCTTACGTGCAAAGAAAGAAGGGGTTACGCCCAAAGATATAGTTGACCGCTATCATAACATTATTAAGAAATCGTTTGAAGATTTCGGCATCACATTCGATGTCTATTCAAGAACAACGTCTCAAACGCACCATCAGGTGGCTTCGGATTTTTTCCGTACACTGTACGATAAAGGTGTGTTTGTTGAAAAAACAAGCGAACAGTATTACGACGAAGTCGCCGGACAATTCCTTGCAGACCGTTATATTACAGGCGTTTGTCCTCATTGCGGGAATGAAGATGCGTATGGCGACCAGTGTGAAGCCTGCGGAACTTCATTAAGTCCGACAGAATTGAAGAACCCCAAATCGACTATCAGTGGCAGCAGTCCGGTGATGCGGGAAACAAAACACTGGTATCTGCCGCTTGATCAATACGAACCGATGCTTCGTAAATGGATTCTGGAAGAACATAAAGAATGGAAACCGAATGTATACGGGCAATGCAAAAGCTGGTTGGATATGGGGCTGCAACCCCGCGCCGTCAGTCGCGACTTGGACTGGGGCATACCCGTTCCGGTCGAGGGCGCCGAAGGGAAAGTGCTGTATGTCTGGTTTGACGCTCCGATTGGTTATATCTCGAATACGAAAGAGTTGCTCCCCGATGAATGGGAGAAATGGTGGAAAGACCCCGAAACGAAACTTGTCCATTTTATCGGGAAAGATAACATCGTATTCCATTGTATCGTCTTCCCAACGATGCTGCATGCCGAAGGCTCGTATATCTTGCCTGAAAATGTGCCTGCAAATGAATTTTTAAATTTAGAAAATGGTAAAATTTCTACTTCGCGCAACTGGGCGGTATGGTTGGACGAGTATTTAGTCGAGTTGCCCGGCAAACAGGACGTGTTGCGTTATGTGCTGACAGCCAATGCGCCCGAAACAAAAGATAACGATTTCATCTGGAAAGATTTTCAGGCGCGTAACAACAACGAATTGGTTGCTATTCTGGGAAATTTTGTGAACCGGTCGCTTGTCCTCACCGGCAAATACTTTAATAATATTGTACCGGCTTGCGGCGAACTGACGGATTACGACAAGACGACGCTACAGGATTTTGCCAATGTGAAAACAGAACTCGAAAAACTTTTAGATATGTATCATTTCCGCGAAGCGCAAAAAGAAGCGATGAACCTTGCGCGTATCGGTAATAAATATTTGGCAGATACCGAACCGTGGAAAGTAATAACTACCGATAAGAAGCGCGTCGCCACCATTCTGAACATTTCCCTTCAGATAACGGCCAACCTATCCATCGCTTTCGAACCGTTCCTGCCATACAGCATGGAAAAACTGAATAAAATGCTCAATGTAACCCCGTTAGGTTGGGATAGATTGGGCTCGGCGGAACTAATTAAAGCAGGACATCCACTCGGTGAGACACATTTATTATTTGATAAAATAGATGACGACGTGATTGAAAAACAAATACAAAAACTTCTTGATACGAAGAAAGCGAATGAAATAGCTGAATGGAAGGCAAATCCTGTCCGCGAGACAATCTCCTTCGATGATTTTACGAAATTAGACATACGGGTAGGCACCGTCTTGGAATGTATTAAAGTGCCGAAAGCCGATAAGTTGTTGCAGTTTAAGATAGACGACGGACTGGGAGGTCGCACGATTATTTCCGGTATTGCAGGCTATTATCAGCCAGAAGACCTCGTCGGCAAACAGGTTTGTTTCATCGCTAATCTGGCGCAACGCAAGATTAAAGGTGTCACCTCCGAAGGCATGATTCTATCCGCCGAAAATGCTGACGGTAACCTTGTGGTTATCATGCCGGAGAAATATGTCCTGCCCGGAAGCGAGATAAAGTAAGATCGGGCTAACGGGCGAACGGGCGAACGGGTGAAGGCACGAACGGGCGAACGGGCGAAGGCACGAACGCACGAAATTTTTTTTGACTTTTAACACTAAGGAACGTTCAATTATTCAATTATGAAAATTTCAATGGTTGACCTCGGCGGTCAGTATCTGCGTCTGAAAGATGAAATAGATGCGGCTGTACAGGATGTTTGTACAAAAGGAACGTATATAAACGGCGCTCCGGTAAAGATTTTTTGTGAGAGATTGGCTTCCTGTTTAGAGGCGCCGCATGTCATTCCTTGTGGTAACGGCACGGATGCATTACGCATTGCACTTCAAACACTCCGTATAGGCCCTGAAAATGATGTGATAGTTCCGTCATTCACTTATATAGCGCCTCTTGAAGCCGTTGCATCGGTTGGCGCTTCGCCAGTTGTGGTGGATGTCGATCCTAAATCATTCAATATCAACCCTAATCTTATAGAAAGAGCGATAACTGCCCGTACGAAAGCCATCATTGTGGTACATCTTTTTGGCCAGTCATGCGATATGGAACCAATTCAAAGAATTGCCGATAAATACAGGCTCTATATTGTTGAAGATAATGCGCAATCGTTAGGCGCTTCCTATATGTACAGTGATGGAGTAAGTAAAAAACTCGGTGCAATCGGAATTATTGGCATCACCTCTTTCTTCCCCACCAAACCGCTTGCCTGTTATGGCGACGGAGGCGCACTTTTTACCGCTGACAGCGATTTAGCCGAACAAATACGACTATTGGCCAATCACGGTCAAACAGAAAAATATCATCACAAGATAATAGGTTGTAATTCGCGCTTAGATACCGTGCAGGCCGCCATTCTGAACGTGAAACTAAATCATTTGGAAGCATTTAATGAGCGTCGCATCCGGGTAGCCGACCGCTACAATCACGACCTGAAAAGTTGTCCTGAACTTGTGTTGCCGGAAAAATTCCCGTATTCTACGCACGTCTATCACCAATACACTATCAGGGTGCTTAATAATAAGCGAAATACACTAAAGACTTATCTTGCTGAAAAAGGTATCCCTTCCAACATCTATTATCCGTTACCCGTCCACGAACAGGAAGCCTATAAATGGGTCGCCCGCCTTTCGAGCCACCCTAACGAAGCGAAAAAATTGTGTAATGAAGTGTTATCACTGCCAATCCATACTGAAATGACAAACGAAATGCAAACGTTTATCATTGAATCCATCCAACATTTTTTTTCCTCCCGCTTGTAATTATACGAAATTTTACCTATTTTTGTTGCCGCAAAATCAAGGTAGGACGTCATTATAAATACATGTGATTTGCTTGATTTTGTGCGTTTTAAGTCATTCTGCGAGTGGGAGTGACGTGTATTTTTTATGTATAAATAAAACCGAAGAAATGAAAAAAATTCACTTTGCAGTCGTCGGATGCGGTCATATCGGGAAACGCCATGCGGAAATGATCGTGCGTGAACCCGGCGCCAAACTTGTCGCTCTTTGCGATATAAAACCGAAAAATGAGCTGGGTATCAAGCAATATCGTGTTCCTTTCTTTCAGCAAATGGATGAATTGGTTAATAGTGATATTTCGTGTGATGTGATTAACGTATGTACTCCGAATGGATTGCATACATCCATGGCATTAAGCGCATTAAGGGCCGGTTATCATGTAGTAATCGAAAAACCGATGTCGATAAAGGTTGCCGATGCGGAGAAAATCGTATTTGCAGGACTTCAATACCGCAAACAGATTTTTTGTGTCATGCAAAACCGCTACTCCCCACCGTCGGTTTGGATAAAAGAGATGATAGAATCCGGTCGCTTAGGCAATATATACATGGTACAACTCCATTGTTACTGGAATCGCGACGACCGTTATTATCTGCCTGGCGGATGGCATGGGACGTCCGACATGGATGGAGGTACGCTTTTCACCCAGTTCTCCCACTTTATCGATATCTTGTACTGGCTTTTCGGCGACATAACCGATATACAAGCGCGTTTTGCCGATTTCAACCACACCGGCATGACCGATTTTGAAGATTCCGGTATCGTTAGTTTTCGTTTTACTGAAGGCGAAGGCATAGGGTCGCTGAATTACTCTACTTCCGTATGGGACAAAAACCTTGAAAGCAGCATGTTAATCATTGCGGAAAACGGAAGTGTAAAAATAAGCGGACAATACATGGATAAGGTAGAATATTGTCATATCAAGGATTACGAAATGCCTGAACTCCCGCCAACAAATCCGGGCAATGATTATGGCGCGTACCAAGGTTCCGCCCAAAACCACCATTTAGTTATTCGTAACGTAGTTGATGTCCTTTCGTCACGCGACCTTTCCCAAACAATATCAACCAATGTGATGGAAGGTCTGAAAGTAGTTGACATCATCGAACGCATTTATAATTCATACCAGCCCTGAACATGCGGACGGAAGCGCTTAAAGATTTTATACGCGAAAACGGAAGCCTGTTCTGGTATACGCCGGAAGACAAGGGAGAAAAGGTGACCGACGAACTGTTAGTGGAAACAATGTTGAACTACGGCAGTTTGGAGCAGATACAGTCTTTATTTGATTTGATGGGGGTGCGGGAGGTAGGTGAAATTTTCAGGAATATGACAGGACGAAAAAAAATGAACTATTTCCCACAGGTGTGGAATTATTTTGATTTATATTTTATAAAAAATGTACCCGGAAATTCTTAGCGCTGAACAGAAAGAATTGCTGCCACTTTTGAAACTCTTTCGACGCGAGTTTTATTTAGTCCGCGGAACAGCTATTGCGCTTCAAATCGGTCACCGCCATTCGATAGACTTTGATATGTTTAAGTCCGGTCCGTTTATATCAAAAAAGATTTTGAATAAAATGGATGTAAATCGATTTCGCTACAAAGTTACATACAGAGCAATTGAACAGTTGCATTTTACAATAAAAAATGTAAAGTTTACTTTCTTTGAGTATCCATATCTAATTGAGACGCCAAAAGATTATAATAAAATTTTTCGTATGCCGGATTTGCTTACTTTGGCAGCAATGAAAGCGTTTGCGCTTGGTCGAAGGTCTAAATGGAAAGATTACTCAGACCTATATTTCCTGATAAAAGACCATTTCAATGTAGGCGAGATCATTCAAAAGGCGGAGATGATTTACGGACAGGAGTTTTCAGGAAAGCTGTTCCGTGCGCAATTAGCGTATCATAAAGACATAAATTATTCCGAACCTATTGAATACATGAACGGTTTTGAAGTGTCGGAAGAGACGATCAAAGCATTTCTGATAGAAAAAGCAATAGATTGGTTGATAAAATAAAGGAGAAATGGGTATAATTATTCGTCAGAGCATCAAAGGGACAGTTGTCAATTATGTCGGGTCGTTTATCGGATTCTTGACACAAATGTTTGTATGGACCAAATATTTTCAATTGGAAGAAATCGGGTTAGTCCGTTTTTTTTATGAAGCGGCGTTTTTAATTGCTAGTTTTGCCCTGCTTGGCGTGTCGGGGTCTGCATTACGTTTTTTTCCATATTTTCAATCCCCCAAAAACAATCACAATGGCTTTTTCTTTTATTTAGTCTTGTTGCCTGCAATTGGGTGCTTAATTTTTATTCCGTTATACATTTTATTAAAAGACCCGATCTCAGCCTATTTCATTACTAATTCGGAGCTTGTTGTTGATTATTTCTACTGGATTATCATTGCGATAATATTTATAACATTTTGGATAGTCTTTGAGACCTATTCCAATGTTTTGATGCGTATAGTCATCCCTAAGTTTATACGCGAAGTGGCAGTAAGGGTTTTATTATTAGCTGTATATCTTTTATTTGCTTTTAAGTTTCTGAATCTTGACGGGCTTGTAGGCGGCATTATTGCTGCTTATGGAATCGCAATGTTGCTATCATTTATTTATGTGTCGCGTATTGGCCCAATCTCATTGAAACATGACTACGCTTTCATTGACAAACCGTTAAAAATAAAAATAAGAAATTATACTTTTTTCTTACTTCTTATGGCGCTGAGTACAAATATTTTGCCACAATTAGGTCTTTTTATGGTAAGCGGTCAGTTAGGCTTCGATTATGCAGGTATTTATACAATCGCTTTTTTTATGGGCTCGGTGGTTGATATACCTTCCCGTTCTATTTTATCCATCTCTTCACCGATTGCAGCACAAGCGCTAAAAGAAGGAAATATGGTATCAGCCAATCAATTATATAAAAAAGTGTCGCTTCATCAATTAGTTTCAGGCAGTTGTATATTCCTTCTGATATGGATAAATATTGACAATATTTTCGCCATTATCCCTAATGGCGATTTGTATGTTGAAGGAAAATGGGTAGTTCTTTTTATTGCCTTGTCAAGGATTATCACTGTCATTTTCAATTTCGGCGCTACATTAATATCTTATTCCAAATACTATTACTGGAGTCTTTTCTTTTCCGTTTTTATTCTGATTATCGGTATTATTACCAATTATTTATTAATCCCAATCATGGGGATTACCGGTGCAGCAATAGGTACGTTAATAACCACCTTTCTACTTTCCGCCGTACAACAATGGATAGTTATGGCAAAAATAAAGGGGAATCCATTTTCGAAAGGTATGTTAAAATTTGTTGTTCTTATACTACTCTTATACGGAATTAATTTTTTACTGCCTCAATGGTCTTCCAATCCATATATTGACCTGATTTATCGAACCCTTATTATTGGTATAATCACCTTGTTTTCTATCTATAAGCTAAAAATATCGGAAGAAATTACGATGATTATAGACAAAATTTTGAAAAGAATAGCATGATTCTTGAAGATAAAATAAAGATTTGGTTACAGGAAGGAGAATCTGAACGATTAGAGTTCAAAACATCTTTTAACGCTACATGTATTGAATCTTTGGTTGCTTTTGCAAACACAAGAGGCGGAACCGTTTGTGTAGGGATTAATAATGACGGGATAATTAAAGGAATCATGTTGGGAAAAGAGAGTTTGCCTCAATGGGTAAACGAAATAAAAAGCAAAACCGAACCATCTTTGATTCCTGATATTGATGCTGTCGATGTGGATGGGAAAATGATTGTGGTACTTCGAATTGATGAATATCCGGTTAAACCACTTTCGGTTCAGGGGTTGTATTACAAAAGAGTCGGCAAATCGAATCACTTAATGAGTGTAGGGGAGGTGTCAGATTTTTATTTAAAAACAATGCAATATTCGTGGGATTCATACCCATATCCTGAGGCCTCTTTGAATGATTTGGATAATCGGCGTATTGAGCGATTCTTGAATCAAATCCATAAAAAGGGGCGTATCAGATTGGAGGGCAACGATTTTGATAAATTGCGAAAATTAAACCTCATAAAAGACAATACTCCCACCAATGCGGCAATGTTGTTATTTGCAAAAAAACCACTGATGTACGATGTTCATGCCGGACGCCTCAAAACACCGGATATGATACTTGACGATAAGATTATACGTAATACTTTATTCGAAACGGTGGAAGAAACCATGCGATACATTATCGGTCATATGAAAGTGGCTTATGAAATTACTGCTGAGACTGTGAAAGAAAGCACTCAACGACGTGAAATATTCGAATATCCATTGGAAGCAGTTCGCGAATTGGTACTTAATAGCGTGATTCACAGAAAATACAATAGTCCGGTAGATATACAAATCAAGATATTTGACAAGAAAATTACCATTTTCAATCCGGGCGAATTGTACGGTAACATTACAATTGAAGATTTACAGAGAGACGATTATCAAGCATCTGCAAGGAATAAATTGATTGTAGAATCTTTTTTTCTGACTGGAGAAGTAGAAAAATATGGCACAGGATTTCAACGAATCCGAAAAGCAATTAAAGATTATCCTACAATGAAATATACATGTTGCGAAAAACAAGGCGGTTTTTTGGTAGAACTTGAATATGAAAAGCAAAAAGAATCGTTTGAAAATGTTACTAATAATGTTACTAATAATGTTACTAATAATGTTACTAATAATGATAAGGTAAAGAAAACTGTGGAGAAAACTGTGGAGGAAACTGTGGAGGAAACTGTGGAGAAAACTGTGGAGAAAACTGTGGAGAAAACTGTGGAGAAAATTTTGAATATTATTACGAATAATCCACAAATAACGCAAATTGAATTAACAGAAATGACAGGACTCTCAAGACGAGGAGTAGAGTGGAACCTGTCAAAACTAAAATCAAAAGGTTTAGTAGAACGAATAGGTTCCAATAAAGACGGGCATTGGAAAGTAATAAAAACGTCAAAAGAAATATGACTGTAAATGAGGATACAAACATATTCCAAAATCAACGAAAGTTGTTGGTTGAGGGAATTCGCAAAAAGGGTATCAGGGACGAAGACGTACTTGAGGCAATAAGTCGGGTACCTCGCCACACATTAATGGACAGCAGATATATCAAGTATTCGTATGATGATTCCGCATTCCCCATCGGTGCCGATCAAACGATTTCACAACCCTATACGGTTGCTTTCCAGACACAACTATTGGAAGTGAAACCTCACGAGAAAGTATTAGAGATAGGCACAGGTTCAGGATATCAGGCGGCTATACTTGTCGAGTTAGGCGCCGAAGTGTATACCATGGAGCGATATCACGAACTTTACGTCAAATCACAACAATTGCTTAACGAATTAGGTTATAAGGTACAGTTTTTCTATGGAGACGGACATGAAGGATTGCCGGACTTTGCTCCTTTCGACAAAATATTAATAACCGCCGCCGCAACCGAAATACCCGAAACGCTGGTGCAACAACTAAAAATCGGAGGACGAATGGTAATCCCCGTCGGCGGTAGCTACGGACAAGATATGACATTGGTAGTAAAGAAATCAGAGACCGAAATCGATGTGACTTGTCACGGCGCTTTCGTCTTTGTCCCGTTCCTGAAAGGGAAAACGTGAAAATTTTGAGATATGAACTTGGAGAACTTGAAAAATGCAAAGACGCTTGTTATCGGCGATGTTATGCTTGACACTTATTATAAGGGGAATGTCAAAAGGATTTCGCCCGAAGCGCCGGTTCCAGTAGTAAGAGTCAATAATCAGTTTGATAGCTTGGGAGGCGCTGCAAATGTATGCAGGAATTTGCATGGTATAGGTAGTAAGACATACTTGATTGGTTGCGTTGGAAAAGATCAAAAAAGTGAAATCGTCACAAAAAAACTGAATGAATTAGCTGTTGAACATACCCTTTTGCCTATCGATTATCCTACCATTAACAAAATCAGAGTGGTAGGAAACCAACAGCAAATAGTCAGAATAGATTTTGAAGAAGAAAAGATGATTTTAACGCCTGAACAGCAAGATGAAATAACCCGATTCGTCTCAGAGCAAATTTCACATGTCGATTGTGTTGTTATTTCTGATTATGGAAAAGGATTCTGTACGGAAAAAATATGTCAGCATGTAATTGAAACGGCAAACAAACATAACAAAACAACAATTATTGATCAGAAGGGACGCGATTGGGAAAAATATAAACATGCCACTATTATAACGTTAAATCTGAAGAATCTTTCAGAAGTTGCAGGAAAAGAGATCAACAATAATGATGTTGAGATTAGTGCAGTAGCAGAACAACTGTTTCAAAAATACAACTACAAAAACATTTTGATAACGCGCTCCGGAAAAGGCATGACTTTGGTAAATAAAGATATCATAAAACATATACCCACCGAAGCAAAGGAGGTTTTTGATATTTCAGGTGCAGGCGATACGGTGGTTGCCGTTTTGGCTGCCTGTCTGTCGGCTCAGTTTTCATTATACGATTCGGTAGTTCTGGCAAATAAAGCAGCCGGTATTGTGGTGGGAAAAGAAGGAACCGTTCCTGTTACCTACGAAGAATTATTACAGATAGTCTCGAAAGAAACTGTTTCATCGAAAATTATTAACCAGGCAAACCTTACTTCCCTATTGGAAAATTTGCGCAGTAAAAATAAAAAAATCGTTTTCACAAACGGAGTTTTTGATATCATCCACAGAGGCCATATCTCTTATTTGCAAAAGGCAAAACAATTAGGTGATATACTGATTCTTGGCTTAAATACTGATTCCTCGGTAAAAAGAATAAAGGGAGAAGGTCGTCCTATCAACAATGAAAATGATCGCGCATTTGTATTAAGCGCTTATGAATTTGTAGACTATATTGTCATGTTTTCCGATGATACGCCGCAGGACTTGATAAAAGCGGTTCAGCCTAATGTTCTGGTTAAAGGAGCGGATTATAAAATCGAAGAAGTCATAGGAAGGGAATTTGCAAAAGAAACAATATTAATTGATTTTCAGGAAGGCTATTCAAGTACAACAATAATAAATAAAACGAATAAAAAATGAAAAAAATGTTTGATTATAAAGCGCCTAAAGTAATTTCTGAAATAGGTTGTAATCACATGGGAGATTTTAAAATTGCATGTGATCTGATAAAACTCTCGAAAGAATGTGGGGCTACAGTCGCCAAATTTCAAAAAAGAAATAACGTTGAACTGCTTACACAAGAACAATATAATGCGCCACATCCGAATCCATACAATGCTTATGGCGCTTCTTACGGTTTACACAGGGAAGCATTGGAATTATCCATTGAACAGCATGCTGATTTAAAGAAGTATTGTGAGGAATTGGGGATTATTTATTCTACCTCTGTTTGGGATGTTACTTCCGCTTTGCAAATTATTGATTTGAATCCACAAATCATCAAAGTACCGTCTGCATGTAATAATCATATTGAATTATTAAAAAAGTTAAGGGACGATTATACCGGTTCGGTACATATTTCTTTGGGGATGACTACAAGGGAAGAGGAAAATTCGATCATAGCATTTTTTGAAGCCACCGGTCAAGCAAAAGAAAGATTAGTCATTTACTCCTGTACTTCAGGTTATCCTGTTCCGTTTCCGGATATATGTTTGTTAGAGATCAGAAGGCTTTACGAACAATACGAGGATAGAGTCCAAGAGATTGGTTTTTCAGGCCATCATCTTGGCATCGCCGTGGATATTGCTGCATATACGCTTGGTGCGCGCTGGATCGAAAGGCATTTCACAAAAGACAGGACATGGAAGGGAACCGATCATGCCGCTTCGTTAGAAACGCCGGGACTCCAAAAACTCATTAGGGATCTTCAACATACATACGAAGCGCTACAGCTCAAGGAAGAGGAAATACTTACTATCGAGTCCATACAAAGGGAAAAATTAAAATACAAGGGAAAATGAAGTCTGTTTTAGCAATCATTCCTGCCCGTGGAGGCAGTAAGGGCCTTCCGAATAAAAATATTTTGCCTTTGTTGGGTCATCCATTGATCGCATACAGCATCAAAGCAGCCCAACAATCAACATTAATCAATAGAATCATTGTTTCTACCGATTCGGAGATCATTTCAAAAATAGCGCTTCGATATGGTGCGGAAGTTCCCTTTATGCGGCCGAACGAATTAGCCGGTGATATGAGTACGGATTTTGAAGTCTTTGAACATGCATTGTATTGGTTTTCAAAACATGAAGATTATCATCCTGATCTGGTTGTTCAATTACGCCCGACATCACCTGTCAGAACGGTTAAAATTATAGATGATTGTATCGAAAAATTAGACTCATCCGATGCGGATAGTATTCGTATAGTTACGCAGTGCATGGCGACCCCTTACAAAATGTGGCGGATATTAGATACAAACATGCCAATGACACCTCTTTTGACATTGGGAAATGTATGTGAACCCTATAATCAACCACGACAGAAATTACCGCAAATATTTTGGCAAATCGGATTTTTAGACGTCATAAAACCTAAAACAATTTTAGAAAAACGTTCCATGAGTGGAGATATTATTTTGCCTTATATCGTCAGTCAAGATTTTGCGGTAGATATAGACGATTTAAGCAGCTTTGAAAAAGCGGCCGACGTTATTTCTAAATCAAAAGATTATGTGCATTTTGAATAGTTTTAAAAATAAACCGCTCATCGTATTCGGAGCCGGTTCTATTGGAGAACGGTATATCAGAAACCTTTGGAAACTGGGGTTTGAACAAATCTATGTTTTTCGACATCGAGGCCTTCCTTTCAGAGACATAGGGGATGCAAGAGTTATTGTAATAAATAACCTGAATGATTTAGCTGGGATAAAACCTTTGGCAGCTTTTGTTACTACACCCACGAGTTTACATATTGCCCAAGTAATAGAATGTGTCCGTTCAGGGATTTCTGTAATGGTCGAAAAACCGTTAGCAAGCAACCTTGATAGATTGGATGAGTTAATAGCCGTATTAAAAGAAAATCAGGTCTTCCTGCATGTTGGATACATGATGAGATTTCATCCGTTGATTAAAAAGATAAAAGAATATATTCAATCAGATACCTTTGGGAACCTTATCTCCTTACAGAGCAAATGGGGAGAATATCTTCCGGATTGGCATCCATGGGAAGATTACAGAGAATCGTATGCCGCGCGAAAAGAACTTGGGGGAGGTGTCGCGCTAACATTATCACATGATATTGATATTGCCAATTATCTTGCAGACAGCGAAATTGATGAATATTATTCTACTAAAAATCATCGGAGTATGTTAGAAACGGATGTGGAAGCGGGAGTCGATATCTTAATCAAATATAAAAATGGTGTAACGGCTAATATCCATTTGAATTTTTATGAACGATGTCCTGAACGCTTCCTAAAACTGATTTTTGACGAAGCAAGCATCAGTTTTGACTATTATGATGCTTCATTAACAATCAAAAAACCTAACACTGCTTTTGAGATCAACAAAATACCCGATTTCGACAGGAATGAATTGTTCGTGGAACAAACCATGTTTTTCCTTTCAAAACTAAATAACTTTACCATTGACGAATCCATTAAACAAGTCAAAAATTCGGAAACCATTATTAATATATGCAATAAATGAAAGATCAACAATTTTCAGTCGAAGGAAAAGTAATATTCATTACCGGCGCTTTGGGACAAATAGGCGTTGAAATATCAAAAAATTTTCTGCAACAAAAGGCCAAAGTAGTGTTGGCTGACATTGATGTGCAAAAAAAAGTGTCTGTTATGGAGTTGTTTACAGCATACAGTGGCAGCGAAGATGATTATTTGATTGTGCAAACGGATATAACCCGACAAGATGAGTGTATGGATGCTGTCGTTAAAACAATAGAAAAATTTCAAAAAATTGATGTTCTGATCAATAATGCCGCTATTGACGCAAAATTTGATACAGCTAATTCCTCAAAAATCAACCGAAGTCGTTTTGAAAATTATCCTGTAGAGCTACTACGCAGGTCGGTTGAGGTAAATTTAATTGGAACTGTTATCATTACCCAAGCCGTTTGTCGGCAAATGTTAAAACAAGGTTATGGTAATATTATAAATGTTGCATCTACCTACTCGTTAGTAGCGCCCAATCAAAGTTTGTATGACTTTGGCGAAGGGATCGCCAATTATAAACCGGTTGACTATATCGCATCGAAAAGTTTTATCCCCAACTTTACGCGTTACTTAGCTACATTTTATGCGAAAGAGGGGATTCGCGCAAATGCCATTGCCCCTCACGGGGTGTATAACAATCATCCGGAACAATTTTTAGCAAACTGGTCAAAATTGTCACCCATGGGTCGAATGTGCGACAAGGGGGAATTAATAGGTCCGTTTACCTTTTTGGCAAGCGATGCAAGCAGTTACATGACAGGAGCACTATTAGTAGTTGATGGGGGATGGACAGCATGGTGAAAAAAATTAAGTTGTTTTTAACAGACGTAGACGGCGTGCTGACCGATGGCGGTATGTATTATTCGGCATCGGGCGATGAGATGAAAAAATTCAATACCCGTGATGGCGTAGCCTTTGAGTTATTACATGAAGTCGGAATAAAAACCGGTATGATTACCTCCGAGACCACAAAGATCGTCGAAAACAGAGCCAAGAAATTGAAAATAGATTATTTAGTACAAGGCAAAAAAGCGGGAGGAAAATTAACCTCCGCACAGGAAATCTGTAAGAAAGAGGGTATAACCTTAGATGAAGTAGCCTACATCGGTGATGATATCAATTGTATCGATTTACTAAGCGCCGTCGGTTTAAAGGCTTGTCCCGCCGATGCAAGCGAAAAAGTGAAACGTATTTCCGGTATTATCATCCTCGCCAAAAAAGGGGGGGAAGGTGCAGTCAGAGAATTTGTTGAAAACTATCTGTTAGATAGTTGATGAAAAAAATCAATTTTAAAAAATTAATTAATATCAAATGAAATCTGTTTTTCCTTTTTTTAAAAATGATGGGATTTCGATAATAAATTTATCAAAAAATCAGGAAGAATATAGAAAAATACTATTGGAGAAAATTACTTCCAAAGAATTGAAACTCCTTAAGAATAATTGTATTTGCAAAAATAATCACGAAGAGTTGGATGTTGTCATTGCAGAAAAAGACAGATACGGTATACCGATTAAAATGATTTGTTGCTCGAAATGTGGCTTAATTCGAAGCGATGAGATTTTTGACGAAAAATCAAATGAATTGTTTTACGCGCATTATTATCGACCTATTTATTCATCTTTGCATGCCAATGATAATTTCTTTAACGGTCAATACCAAAGAGGATTAGATTTTCTGAAATTAGGAAAGTGTTGATTTATTAATACTTTCTCATGTTATGGAACACTATCTGTCGCCGTTATCAGAGCTTCAGAATAATATCCGAAAAGTAAAAGATGAAAAGTATTTACTGATAGAAGTACCTGGTATTTTCTCTATTTCCAAATATTATTTTAACCCGATATCTTTTTTTCAAAATGCGCATGTTTATAACTATTTCTACTACTCCTTTTTAGAAAATATGCTGCAACAATTGGGCTTGGAAGTGATATACGGAGATGAACAATGTACTTTTATATGTAAGAAAAAAGAAAAATGGGAGCCAGTTCATATAAAAAAAATAGAAATACCTAAAAGTATTTCAGATCAATACCCGGATATTGTTTTATCCTATCTGCAAAAACAATACTGCGCTTATAAATACAGATTTTTTAATATAAAATTTTTGAAACACAAAGCCCTGATGCTTGCAAACAAGTTGGGATACCAAAAAATAAGACGATGGATAGTGTAATTAAAAAGTTATACCTTACTGCGGTTTCTTTGCTTAGGATGATTTATTATTTCCCCCGAAAACCGTCTAAATTGTTCTATGATAAGAGTTCCAATAAGGATGTCTTTATTTTTGGCAACGGCCCTACATTAGCGGAAGCGTTGAATAATTTGAATTATTTTATAGATAAAGATGTATTAGTTGTAAATCATTTTGCCCAGACGGAAGAGTTTGCGAAAATAAAACCGAAATTTTATGTTATAGTTGATCCCGGTTTTTTTAAGGAAGGAGAAGAAATAGACCATAACCACAGGAAGAGAATAAATGCGACAATGGAGATGTTTGTCGAAAAAACTAATTGGAATATGCGTTTATTAATTTCATGGCAGGGCTATAATTCAAAATCATTCATGGATAAAATTTCTCAAAACCCTCATATCTTACCAATTCCCATTAATACGACAATAATAAACGGTTTCTGTTGGTTCAGACATTGTTGTTATAAGTACAATCTTGGTATGCCGTCTTCTCAAACCGTTATTTTGCCGTCTATTTTTTGCGCCATAAATTTAGGTTATAGTAATATTTTTCTTTTAGGCTGCGAAAACTCATGGATAAAGAATATTCGTGTTAACGATAAAAATCAATTATGTATCTATGATGAACATTTCTACGATAACAATAACGAAAACTTAACATTGGTAAGTGAAAAGGACCCGTATAAATATACAATATATACCGAACTTCTTTCTTCTGCCAAAGTTTTTTATACACATAAATTGTTAAATGAATATGCTATTTATAGAGGCGCAAAAATTTGGAATGCAACTCCTGGAAGTTTTATTGATGCATATGAAAGATGTAAAACGATTTATAATTTTTAAATTATCAAACAAAATATTTAAAAAACATGAAACAAACATTAATTCGGTTAATGCCTGATCGACTTTTTCTTTTACTAAAAGGATATGGCTGGTATGGCGATTTTTCCACTTGGGAAGACGCAAAAACAAAGACCGCTGGATACGAAACAGAAAGTATTTTGCTTAAAGTAAAAGAATCTCTGCTTAAAGTAAAGAATGGCAAAGCCTTGTATGAACGCGACTCCGTAATTTTTGAAAAAATAGAATATTCCTGGGAGTTGCTTACTACCTTAATGTGGGTAGCCGCGCAAAATGGCGGGCGATTAAATCTCATTGATTTCGGAGGCTCATTAGGTAGCGCATATTATCAAAACAAATCCTTTCTTGATAAGTTACAGTATGTCTCTTGGAATATTGTAGAGCAACAAAACTATGTAAAAGTCGGGATTGAATCGTTTCAAAATGATAATCTGCGCTTTTACTATTCAATCAGTGATTGTTGCTCCGAATTAGGTAATAAAATAGACGTCATATTATTTTCGGGAGTGCTTCAATATCTGGAAAATCCTTTTGAAATTTTAAAGGAAGCCTTTAGTTGCGGCATTAAGTACATTATCGTTGACAGAACAGGTTTTACGCTCAATAATAAGCAACGAATAACCGTTCAAAAAGTTCCTGCCCGAATTTATGAAGCGTCTTATCCATGCCGGTTTTTTAGCGAGAATGATTTTCTGACTTATTTTGAAAAAAACAATTATGAGTTGGTTACTGATTTCGAGGCGTTAGACAAAGTAAATATACCATCCAAATATAAAGGTTTTATTTTTCTACGAAGGGATGCTGTCTAATAATAGAACTCTATGAAGCAGATTAAAAGTTATGTACTCGACATTAACACCGTTAAAGACCCGCGTGGTTGTTTATCGTCTTTAGAAGCAACTCAAGATATTCCGATAGAGATAAAGAGAATCTTTTATATGCACCATGTTGTAACAGACCGGGGTGGACATGCGCATATTGATACCGATCAAGTGATCATAGCCATGTCGGGAACGATTAATATACGGCTGTTTGATGGAACCAATACGGAAGAGTATATTTTGAATGACTGTACTAAGGGGCTTTATGTGCCGAGGCTTACTTTTACAGATTTGTACGACTTTTCGCCTGATGCAGTGTGTTTAGTGTTAGCCAATACCCATTATGATATGAAAAAATCGCTTCGGAATATGCACGACTATTTGGAGTATATTAATAATGAAAATCATGAATGATATTGTTTTATCCCATCCGTCAAGTTTTTTTTCTTCGTCTCTGCATCTTCAGAACCGATTTCAAGACTTATCTTCATTTCTGGAATGGTTTGAAAGTAAATGTTGTCCAGATAAATTTTTAGTCGAACAAATTCCACTTGAAAAGATGGATAAATGGCGGTTTGACGATGATAAAAACAGATTGTTTCATGAATCGGGGAAGTTTTTTTATCTTGAGGGAGTACATGTAAAAACAAATTTCGGAAAAACGACTGAATGGGAACAACCGATTATCTATCAACCCGAAATCGGTATACTTGGATTTATTACGAAAATATTCGACGGTGTGCGTTATTTCTTGATGCAGGCAAAAATGGAACCTGGAAATATCAATTTGCTTCAACTTTCACCCACCGTACAGGCTACAAAAAGTAATTTTTCGAGGGTTCATAAAGGGAAATTACCTGCGTATTTAGAACATTTCACTGGAGAAAAAAAAGTCAAGGTGTTGGTAGATCAACTACAAACAGAGCAGGGAGGACGTTTTTTTCAAAAAAGAAATCGCAATATTATTATTGAAGTTTATGACGATATTGAAGTATACGACGATTTTTGTTGGTTGACATTGGCGGAACTCAAACTGTTGCTACAACAAAACAACATGCTGAATATGGATGCTCGTTCAGTACTTTCAACAATAGCCCTTATTGACGAGGTTGTTCTGGCTGATTTCGATAAAATTGATATGACAACACTTTCATCCATCAATGGATATAAGATATCAAAGATTGGCAAAGAATATATCAGCTCATACATTTCCAGTAAGGCATTGCACAGCATTGATGACATTATTTCATGGTATAACCGGCAAAAAGTGATATTTGAACTGGAGGTAACCCCCAAACCGTTATCCCAACTTCAAGGTTGGAAAATCAGTAAGGATGCAATCTCTTCCGAAAAGCGGTTTTTTTCTGTTATCGGCGTAAAAGTAATTGCGGGGACACGTGAAGTTACCGGCTGGATGCAGCCTTTAATTGAAGATTCAAATATCGGATTGCTTGCATTTTTTACCCGAAAGATAAACGGAATCCTGCATTTTTTGATTCAAGCAAAAGTTGAACCCGGCAATAAGGATATCATAGAATTATCTCCAACCGTATCATGTTCCAATTACACGTATGTCGCCAAGCAGGAAGAAAAGCCTTTTATGTTCGATGAAATTTATAATCTCGATAATATCATCCATTATGATACGCTACAGTCGGAAGAAGGAGGAAGATTTTATCAGATTCAGAATAGAAATATGATTGTTGAATTGGTTGGTTCGGACGCACGACCCTTACCTGACAACTATATCTGGATGACTTTGAAACAGATGAAAGAATTTATGCGTTTCGGCTTGTTCAATATCGAAGCCAGAAGCATTATCTCAGCAATAAGTTTTATATAAATATATGATGAACTCCATTTTATTTTTAGGATATTCTAATTTACTGAAAGCAAGAATTTTACCCATTGTAGAATCATTAGACATACAATCGGTTTCGATAGGTAAATATAACGAGCAACCATGGGACGATGAGTTAAAAAAGTATGCTTTTCCCATTCAGTTGTACGATAATTATGAAGATGCAATCAATCGTTTTCAGGGAAATATTGTATATATTACAACTGTAAATAGCGCACATTATAATTATGCGCTTTTATGTTTGGAAAAAGGATTTAATGTAATTATTGATAAGCCGGCGACATTGTGCCTGAAAGAAGCCGCTTATCTTGTCAATTTAGCAAAGCAAAAGAATGTACTGTTATGTGAAGCGACAGTTTATCTGATGCACCCGCAATTTAAACTCATAGATGGGGTTTTTGCAAAAAACAGCGATTCGCCCAAATTTATCACAGCTCATTTTTCAATGCCTCCTTTCAAAAATGGTAATTTCAGATACAAAAAAGCATTGGGCGGCGGCGCTATTTTCGATACCTCGCCTTACGCCGTATCATTAGGACGTTATTTTTTTAAGAATCCGCCGGAGCATGTCAAATGTGTTGTCAATGAGCGAACTGAAGATGGTTTGGATATTGAATACAGTTTAATGATGACATACGGCAATGGCAAATCATTGATCGGACATTTTGGCTTTAATACTGAGTACATCAATCAAATAATGATAATAGGAACCTTTACTAACGTTTCACTCAACAGAGTTTTTACCATTCCCGAGTTGCAGGAAAATGTAATCCACATCACGCATAATAATACTACATCAGAGGAGCGGTCGGCATCAGGGAACAATTTTCAGTTATTTTTGCGTAAATGTTTAAATTCGTTAGATACAGGCAATTATAAAGGTTTTTATGACGACTTTTTACTCGATGCCAAAGCAAAAGAAATGATCTTGAATAATATATTTTAAAAAAGATGGATATAAAAGTATGGAGTTATCTGCAAGAGTATGCACAGGATAAAGAAGAAATTCTAAAAGCTGTTGAGGAAGTTTTTGAATCCGGTCAACTGATTTTAGGCGAAAAGGTAAAAGCGTTTGAAAAAGATTATGCTGCATATTGTGGCGTCAAATATGGAGTTGGCGTGGATAATGGCACAAATGCTATCGTATTAGGTTTATATGCTTTGGGAATAGGTAAAGGCGATGAAGTGATAACCGTTTCAAACACGGCTATTCCAACCGTTTCTGCTATTGTGACAACAGGGGCGACGCCTGTTTTTGTAGATATCAATCCACATTCCTATTTAATGGATGTTACCCAATTGGAGTCCGTTATTACCGAAAAGACAAAATGTATACTGCCAGTTCATCTTTTCGGTCAATGTGTTGACATGTCGCCATTATTGGATATTGCTCATAAATACCGATTATTCGTATTAGAAGATTGCGCACAATCGCAAGGGGCTGAATATAAGGGACGAAAATCAGGGTCTCTGTCCGATGTGTCTACAACATCATTTTATCCGACAAAAATATTGGGCGGATATGGCGATGGCGGAATGGTGAATACAAATAGCGAAGCATTAGAGCAAAAATTGAGGCGCTTACGGTTTTATGGCGCCGAGAAAACGTATTACGCCATCGAACATGGTTACAATTCAAGGTTAGATGAAGTGCAGGCAGCCATCCTGTTGACGAAATTACCGAAATTAGACCAATATATTGATCGCAGGCGCGAAATAGCCGAGATATACAACAAGCTACTTCAAGACACAGCGCTGATACTGCCAAAAGAAGAAAGATACGGTAAACATGCGTATTACTTATATGTAGTGCGCCATCCCCAACGAGACTTAATTATGTCGAAACTGAGAGAAAATAATATTTATGTCAATATCAGTTATCCATGGCCAATACATACCATGACGGGGTATGCCTATTTAGGCTACCGCGAAGGAGACCTTCCCGAAACGGAAGCGGCTGCAAAAGAGATATTTTCGTTACCGATGTATCCGACACTCACCAATGATGAAGTCATCAGGGTTTCGGATATCTTACATCAAATTTTTAAAGAGATTGAATGATGCTTCATTTCTGTACTTTATTCGATTCGGTGTATCTGTCCAGGGGTCTGGCGTTGTATGATTCTTTGAAAAAGCATTGTAATTCATTTCATTTGTATATATTTGCTTTTGATGATAAATGTTTTGACATATTGAACGCCCTGTCTCTTAAAAGCACGACAGTCATTTCATTAAAAGAATTTGAGGATGAAGAACTATTACAAGTAAAACCTACCCGAAGCAGGGCTGAATATTGCTGGACATTAACATCTTCTACAATATTATATGTGCTTAATACATACAAAGTAGACCATTGTACTTATTTGGATGCAGATTTATATTTCTTTGCTTCACCTCAGCAAATAATTGATGAAATGAGGGATAATTCCGTATTAATAACCCCTCACAATTATTCTCCAGAATACGATCAAAGCCGGAAGTCGGGGATCTATTGCGTTCAATTTATGGTTTTTAGGAATGATGAGAGAGGATTGACGGCATTAAATTGGTGGAGGAGGGCTTGCTTGGACTGGTGTTACAATCGCATTGAAGAAGGAAGGTTTGGAGACCAGAAATATTTAGATGATTGGACTGAAAGATTCGCAGGCGTGTATGTATCGGATAATTTAGGCGTTGGCGTCGCTCCATGGAATATGCAACAGTATAATTTTAAAAAAGAAGAGGATGCAATTTTCGGAATTGAAATCGCTTCAGGGAAAAAATTTAAGGTCATATTCTTCCATTATCATTCTTTTGCCTTTGTAACTCCATCTTTTTTTTCGCCCCGTCCTTATTATAAAAGGAATAAAAGTGTGATTAGCTTGCTTTTTAATCACTACAGAAAAGAAATATTAAAAATCAGAAACCGATATTCGCAAGTGCGGGAATCGGAGGTTTATCTTTCAGGATTCGGGAAGATTAAATATTTAGCAGAACTATTCATACGCAGAGGATTGAAAGAAATTAGCTACATAAGATTATTAAATCAATAAGTGACTTAAACGAACGTACCCCATGATTGAGAATTCTTTAAAAAGTTATGACGCGCATGAACGTCATATCCAGGACTTTTTTCAAGAAAGTGAAGAGCGTCATTTTGCTCTGCGAAACAAGGACTGTGTGTCATACAAGATATCACTTCGATATTTGGACGTTATGATTCCTTTATTGAAAGAAAAAAATAAATGGTTGACTATCGGAGACCATACCGGTTTTGAAGCAAAATACCTTACCGAACACAATCAGGATGCAACAGCGTCAGATATTTCAGATGTATTTTTGAGAGATGCCTTTGAGCAAAAACTGATAGGGAAATATAAAAAAATTAATGTCGAACATATAGATTTAGCGGAGGATAGTTATGACTATCTGATTTGTAAAGAAGCATTTCATCATTTTCCAAGAGCTTATTTAGGGTTGTATGAAATGATTCGGGTCGCTAAAAAAGGCGTGGTTTTGATTGAACCGATTGATGCCTGGTTCAAAATGCCTCTATTGCTTTTTATTAAAAACATTTGTGACTGTTTTCATCCTTTACTGATCAACAAAATCTGGAAAAATCGTTTTTCTTGGGAGACAGTCGGTAATTATGTTTTTAAAATCACTGATAGAGAAGTTGAAAAAATAGCCATGGGAATGGGGCTTTCCTGCATTGCATTCAAAGAAATGAATACAAGGTTAAAGCCAATACCTGCTAAATGGGGAGACAGTCAAAAAACGCCCTTTGACGAAAAACTGTATAGGAAGTTGAATCACAAATTGATGGTTTGGGATTTCGTTTGTAAGCTGAGAATTATTCCTTTTAACACCTTGTGCGCTATAATCTTCAAGGAAAAACCTCCCCAAACATTAGTAAATGATTTAAGAAAAAATAGGTACCGCGTGATAGAACTCCCTCCCAATCCTTATCTTTCCGGACAATGAAACAATAAAATATTAATTAAATGAGATCGCCTGTTTTTTCAATTATAACCGTAACTTTCAATGCCGCCCATGTTTTAGAAAAAACCATATTAAGCGTAATCAATCAGACTTACCCTCCTATTGAGTTTATCATTATTGACGGCGGTTCCAAGGATAGAACCGTTTCAATAATCAGGCAGTATGAATCCGGAATAAAATATTGGATCAGCGAATCGGACAAAGGTATATATGATGCGATGAACAAAGGGTTGCAAGCGGCAACCGGTGATTATGTATGGTTTTTAAATGCAGGCGACGTCTTTCAGCATCATAATGTGTTGATGGAATTAGCGGCGATTGCAGAACAGAACGGGTTACCTGATATTTTGTATGGGGAAACTGATTTATTGAATAACGAAGGGATTGTTTTTGCCAAACGCAGGCTGAAAGCGCCCCGACGTCTTACATGGAAAAGTTTTAGAATGGGCATGTTGGTTTGTCACCAGGCTTTTATCGTGAAACGCTCAATATCTCCGGAATATGACTTACAGTATCGTTTCTCGGCAGATTTTGATTGGTGTATCAAATGTATGTTGTTAGCAACAAAAATCACAAACTCAAATATTCGGCTTGTGAATTATTTATATCAAGGAGCTACAACTGCAAACAGAAAAGAATCTCTAAAAGAACGATATGCGATTATGTGCAAATATTACGGTACTATCGCAACTGTAATAATGCATCTATGGTTTGCAATTCGTTTTCACTGGGCAAAATGGACAAGGGGAACAGTATAAAAATTTTAAAATATTAGAAATATGAAAAGTAATTTTAAGAAGTACATGCCGCATGCTATTGCAGTAGTGTTATTTATTGGTTTATCCATCGCTTTTATGGCTCCCATCGTATTTGAAAATAAAAATTTATATCAAGTCGATGTAATATCAAGCGGTTCGTGGGGAAAAGATTTAAAGGATTATCATCAACAAACCGGAGATTATGCGTTTTGGTCAAATTCCATGTTTAGCGGTATGCCCGCGAACTACACCTTTGCGCCTCCTACGTATAATATATTTGATTATTTGCATAAAATGATACATACTGTTTTTAATGGGAATGTATTCCTGATTTTCATCTGTCTAATCGGTTTCTATGTGTTCTTGATTTCCTTACGCTGTAATCCTTGGTTAAGCATCATTGGTTCTATTGCATATACATTTGCATCCTTTAATATAATAAGTATTGATGCGGGACACATCAATAAAGTGTTAGTGATGGCAACAATGGCGCCTATTATAGGAGGGATCATACTGACCTATCGGAAAAAGTATCTTTGGGGTTCAGTGGTTACGCTTGTTTTTACTGGTTTTAATGTGTGTTGGAGCCATCAACAAATCAGTTTCTACCTGTTAATTACTATTCTCATTTTGGTTATTGTTTATTTGATTTATGCCAACAGAGAAAATATGCTGAAAGATTTTTTCAAATCGTCTGCCTTACTGATAGTTGTGGCTATCTTAGCTATCGCTCCGGACTATGGGTCCTTAATTTCCAAAGCGGATTATATGAAAGATACGATGCGCGGCGGAGCAGTCTTGCAAAGCAATGCGGAGGGTCAGAAGGAGAGTTCGGGATTGGATATTAATTATGCTTTTAGCTGGAGCTACGGCAGGGGGGAAACGATGACAATGTTGATTCCTGATTTTTATGGATCAAGTTCTAAGCCATTTAATGATAAATCTGAATTTTATAAAACGATTGTTTCAAAAAGTAGAGCGGGACAGATCTCAAATGAAGATGCTAATAATTTATTTAGATATACCAGACAGTATTGGGGCGATCAACCAAACACGGGAGGGCCGGTATACATGGGAGCTATCGTTTGTTTTTTATTTATCTTAGGCTTACTTATTGTAAAAAGGCCTGAGAAATGGTGGATGATGATTGCTACTATTGTCGCTGTAATTATGTCATGGGGAAGAAATTTCCCTCTAATCAATGATTTTCTTTTTTATCATTTGCCGTTATATAATAAATTTCGCACCCCCTCCATGGCCTTGGCGATTGCAGAAGTTACTATGGCGGCATTGGCAGTCCTTGCTTTAAAAGAAATCTTTGATAATAAGGAAAATCGAAAAATATATCTCAAACCGGTTTATTTTGCGGCTGGAATAACCGGCGGACTGTGTTTGATTTTCGCGTTGATGGGCGGGTCATTGATGAGTTTTACAGGAATGAATGATACACAAATCGCATATCCTCCAGATATGCTTGCAGCGATTGTTTCTGACAGGAAAAGCATGCTGACATCGGATGCTTGGCGGTCGTTTTTCTTTATAGCATTGGCCTCAGGAGCGCTTTGGTTCTTTATTATTAAAAAGGTTAAAATAGCTTACTTGACTGCTTTTATTGGGATTCTTGTTTTTATTGACTTATGGACTGTGGATAAACGATTCATTAATTATGACAGCTTTGTGCCAAAACAGAAGACGACTGAAATCACCCCTACAGATGTTGACCGGCATATATTATCAGATACGTGTCGCCATTATCGCGTGTTGAATCTTGCATATGGAATTGGTAATGCTTTAAATGAATCGACAACATCCAATTTTCACAAATCAATAGGCGGCTATAGTCCGGCAAAATTACGCAGGTATCAGGATATTATTGATTATTATTTTGCTCGCGGCCTCAATATAAACATATTGAATATGCTTAATACTAGATGGGTTATTCAACCGGATCAACAAAGCGGACAACAAGTTGCGCGATTCAATCAGGGAGCATTAGGGAACGCCTGGTTTGTAAACGAGTTGGTGTGGGTTGATTCTCCGGATGAAGAAATTGTCGCCTTGAAAGATTTTAATCCTTTACAAACGGCTTTTATAGATAAAGAATGGCAAAGTTCATTGACAGGGTGGGAGGCTTTACAGCATGAAATGGCTGACAGTACTGCTTATATTCGTTTGACGAACTATGCCAATCCCGGCAATCTTTTCTATGAAAGTAGCAGTTCGATGCCGCAGTTGGCCGTTTTCTCGGAAGTATATTATAAGACATGGAAGGCTTATATCGACGGGGTTGAGGCGCCTTTGGTACGTGTAAACTATATATTGCGCGGGTTACAAACGCCTGCCGGAAATCACAAAATTGAGCTCAAATGTATTGATGAAGTCTATCTGCGCGGAGCGATAATTTCTAAAATTGCATCCATTCTTGTGGGTGTTATACTTTTGTCTTTGTTTGGTTTAGCAGTTTTTATTAAAAGGTTTCGTAAAATTAACGAATCAGATGAATCTAAACATTTGAATACTCTGAAAAAGAAGGGTACAATTGAGCGTTATGGCGGAATAAGAGGCTATTTGTGAATATATTGTATTTGGTTGTCAAAAACAAAAGAAATCCCCAAACGTTTCAATAAAACGCTTGGGGATTTCTTTTTGATGTTATAAATAAAGAATGGATTCTGGTCCCATGTTAAAAAGAAGGTCGACGATGCTCAGGTTGGGGAGGAAGCCGTGTTTTTCGCGGAAGACTTGATAATAAGGACGGGGAGTGAGTTGAACGTCAGGCTGGGGATGCTGTACAGATGCGGACGGGACGTCCGCACTCCCAGGTAGGTGACGAAAATCATTTTCGACGGATGGGGTATACTTTGCGGTGGGGATGACTGTGGGGTGGATATCGAGCAAGCTACATATCATAGTTCGCAGTGCTTCATTATAGTCGAGTAGGAAGGTGTATTTTTTTTCATAATACGGGCGAAAATCGTCTGCATAGTACTCGAAAAACGGGCTTAGATTGTAGGCCGAGACAAAAGCGTTCCAATGTAGATGACGCCAATTGCCGTGGTTGGAGATACGGATGTCGCGTGTTGGCGTTTTTAATGTCGCCGACTTTTCAACAGGAACAGTTAGTGTTTGTATCCCGTTAGCTGAAGCGATCTGGCAGCGGTTACGGTAGGTCTGTTTGGGATAGTTCTCATTTGTTTCAAGGTATATTTCGTCGAAAGCGGTCAATATTGAATAATATTGTACCGACGCTAAGTAGGCTGTCGATAGGTAGGCGGCCTGCATTTATTTGATCTTTTTGAAACGGTTAGCGCGTTCTTTGCTGTACCAGCAATACCAGATAGTACCAATGACATGGTCTTGCGGTATCAATCCCAAGTGACGGGAATCTATTCCATCGGTTTCATTTTCCGAAAGAATCCAGAAATAGTTATTTTTGAAGGAGAAAGAAGTTGTCGCTTCACCGTGAATGAAAAGTTTGCCATCATGTATGTCGGCTGCGTTGCCGGCTTCTTTCAAAATGGCTTCTTTGCACACCAATAGCGCTATTTCATTCATTTCGATGGTTTCGCCTTTGCCCGGAATAATAAATTCATATTTCGGCGCATATTCTTCAATCCTCTCTATGGGCGTTACCTTTAAAAGGTTGCCGGTCAACAAATCTTTTTCACGCAGGCTCATACGAAGGATGATGCAGGTTGAATCTTCTTTCATTTGGCGCAGTGGTATTTGCAATACATCAAGCGTTTGTAAAAGCGATTCTTTTATATTTAGTTGGATACGAAAGGCCGGTTGCATCACCGGAGCGTTGGGCAAAAGCTGGCCGTTAACGCGGAATCCGTTAACGCCCATTGAGATTACATCGCCGGGAGTACCGATACATCGTCCAACGAAAAGCGGTGGCCGGGCGGCATCACGTCGAAGCGGACTTTTATAGATCGTCAGCCGGTTATGGTCATGATGAAGGTTGGATTTTATTTTGTTTACTAATACAAAGTCGCCGGTTTTAAGTGTTTCACCCATTGATGAACCTGTAATTCGGTAAGAGCCGATAAGAAATATCCGTATCAACAATACGGTTGCAATGATTATTGCAAGGAAGATACTATTTCTTATTACCGGTTTCATTCAGGGAAAAGTACAATCAGTTAAACGATTCGACCTTTCGGAACATTCGTCTCCAACGGATGCCACCGTTGAACAGACCTCGGTCTTTATCTAATGACAACCAGACGAATACTGGTTTCCCTACCACATGGTCTTCCGGAACAAATCCCCACGACCGACTGTCGGCGCTATTATGACGGTTATCGCCCATCATCCAGTAGTAATCGTATTTGAAAGTGTAAGTAGTTGAAGGAATGCCATTTATTTTTACGCTTCCATCCTGTCCTGTTTCGAGTATGTTATTTTCATAATTGCGGATGCAACGATGATAAAGGGCAAGATTTTTTTCATCTAAAACGATGGTAGCGCCTTTTTTAGGTATCCATATCGGCCCGTAATTATCGCGTTTCCAGCCAAGGTCATAGTTAAGAGGATAGAAATCGCCGCCTGCAGCTACCTCCGGTTCGATAACCACTTTGCGAACCGCCGAAATTTTTTGTAACATTTCATGCGCTTCGAGTGTGAGCGGTAAGCGGTAGATAGTATTGTAGCGGCCATCCGCATTGGGCGTGAAATTAAGATACTGTAGAATGGGATGATTATCTCTAAACTCTGATACGAGCACCCTGTCTTCATTACTTACCTGTAACCTGCGGAATGTTTCGTCCGATAGGCGTCCGCCTTCAATTTCCACATAATATGCGTGTTGCACATTTTTCATGTCTTTCGAAAACTTCCCGTCAATATATATTTGATTATTAATAATTTGAAGTGTATCGCCGGGCATCCCGACACATCGTTTCACATAATTGTCACGTTTGTCAACCGGACGAAAAACCACATCTCCAAAAAACGTTTGATTTAAGAGTATCCCTTCGCGTCCATAGTCTTTAACTAATTTGTAATAGTCAGGGTTAGGCACTTTCAACGCAACGGTATCTCCTGCGGGGAAATTGAAAACAACGATATCATTTCGTTTGACCTTCCCCAGTCCTTTGACCCGTTTATATCCCCAGTTCGGCCATTCGATATATGATTTACAATTGAGTACCGGCAGCATATTCTGTACAAGGGGGAACGAAATAGGCGTATTAGGTACGCGCGGGCCGTAGCTGAGTTTGCTGACAAACAAAAAATCGCCTACCAATAACGTTTTTTCAAGCGATGAGGAAGGGATCTGATAGTTCTGAAAGATAAAGATATTGATGATGTAAACAGCTATTAAGGCGAACAGAATATCGTCGACCCAGTTGAGAATATTTTTTATGGTTGGGTTTTTCGACTGTTTCCATGCTCCCCAGGGGATGAATTTAGTCAGGTATATGTCGACGAGCACAAGGAGACCGAAAAGTAGCCACGCATTACCCATCCATATCGTGAAAAGAATATACAGGATAGCCCAAACGCTGAAATTCACCCATTGACGTTTCGTTATTTTAAAATTTTTTTTATTAGCCATAATTCCTAATTCTTAATTACTAATTAAAATAAAGTCTTTCATTTGCAGAAAACCTTTTTTGCCGGCTGTAAATTCAGCGGCAAGAACGGCTCCAAGTGCGAATCCGACACGACTTTTTGCTTCGTGTCGGATCGTGATTAAATCGACAGCCGAATCATACCGTACTTCGTGTATGCCGGACACTTCGTCTTCCCTTATTGCGTTTATAATCAGTTCATCCGAAGTATTTATTTCTCCTTCATGCTTCAAACGCCATGTTTTTTTACGGTCAATTTCGTCCAGAATACCTTCGGCAAGCGTAATGGCTGTACCGCTGGGCGCGTCTAATTTATGGATGTGATGTATTTCCGTCAGGTCGGCATCATACGCCTGAAAGCTGTTCATTAGCTTTGCAAGATACCGGTTGACAGCGAAGAAAATATTTACTCCAATGCTGAAATTGGAAGCATAGAAAAAAGTTTTTCCCTCTTCTTCGCATTGTCGTTTAATTTCTTCCAGACGGCTTGTCCATCCGGTAGTGCCTGATACTACGGGAACTCCGGCGGCAAAGCATCGCTGAAAGTTATCAAAAGCGGTAGACGGCGAAGTAAACTCAATGGCGACATCCGCCGAATGGAAAGCATCAGACAAGAAATCGTCCTGATTATTAATATCGATGGTTGAGACGATTGAATGTCCGCGTTGTAAAGCGATTTGCTCAATGATATGCCCCATCTTTCCATATCCTATAATTGCTATTTTCATACGTTTATAACTTATATTTTTGGCAAAGGTAGTGCAAGTTGAGTGCAAAACCAAAAAAAACTCGTTTTTTTCAGTGATTCAGTATAAAATTCTCTTACCTTTGCAGGGTTTGAAAGTGTTAATAAGATGAAAAAAGATAGGTATGGAGCGAATGTTACAATATATTTGGAAGCACCGGTTGTTCTCAGAGGCTGATTTTGTCACGACGGACGGTACGCCCGTTTTTGTGATAGATGCAGGTATTCCCAATACGGATGCGGGACCTGACTTTTTTAATGCAAAAGTACGCATTGGCAATACGGTATGGGTTGGTAATATAGAGATTCATAATCGCTCGTCGGAGTGGTTACAACATCATCATCAACAGGATAAGTTATATGATACAGTGATTCTGCATATTGTCAGACGGTGCGATAAGGAAATCTTTCGTACCGACGGAGAACCAATTCCGCAAGCCATACTGCCTGTTCCTGAAAATATTGAGACGAATATCGAATGGTTGCTTTCACGCGATACACCCGTATATTGCGCCGAACGATTGTCCTCTGTTTCGTCATTACATCTGTCTTCCTGGATGTGTGCTTTGCTTGCCGAGCGGTTAGAACGTAAAACGGATGATATATTTCTGCGTCTGAAGAAAAATTTCAAGGACTGGAACGAAGTGTTTTATCTGACCTTGACTCGTAATTTCGGATTCGGCGTTAATAGTGATGCTTTTGAGTTATTAGCCGGTAGCCTGCCGTATAAATGTATACTCAAACACAGGAACAATCCGGTGCAAATAGAAGCGTTATTTTTGGGGCAGGCAGGATTGTTGAACGGGGAAGAAGGGGAAGACACATATTACAAGTTGCTCAGGCGCGAATATGATTTTTTACGAAAAAAATACCTGCTACGGCCTGTAGAATCTTACATTTTTAAGAAACTTCGTACACGGCCTGTCAACTTCCCGCATGTCCGCTTAGCGCAATTGGCAGCCCTGTGGATAAAATATGACTTGTTATTTTCACAGATACTCGAAACGGAAAAGGTAAAAACGTTGAGGGCGTTTTTTAATGTCGAGCCATCCGAGTATTGGCTGACACATTACCATTTTCATGCGGTTTCGGATGCAAAAAAGAAAACTGTTGGGATGTATGCTACGGATATTATATTGATAAATACGGTCATACCAACGCTTTTTGCTTACGGCAAACAAACGAACCGTCCGGAATATTGCGAAAGAGCCTTGCGTTTTATGGAGGAACTAAAGCCGGAACGAAACAGTATCGTGTCTCTTTTCCGGCAGTATGGCGTTGCTGTAAGGAATGCAGGTGATTCACAAGCACTTATCCAATTGAGGCGTGAATATTGTGAAAAGAAAAAATGCCTTTATTGCAGAATCGGTTTCCGGGTGATTGGCAATTCATAAAAAATAAGTACTTTTGTGCCGCCGTTTTGAGAGCTGGGAGCGGAGCCTCCCGTCATTGCGAGGCACGAAGCAATCCAGGATTGCTGAATTTCAAAAGATTGCGGCTGAATTGCTTCGCAAGTTCGCAATGATGGGAAAAAAAGTTGCAAATAAAAGAAATAGAAATGATTAAAAAAAGGGTTGGAAATTATAATTTACGTTTGCAGGCAGTAGTTCTATTGTCATATAGTTTGTTTGCTTGCGCCAATATAGGTAATCCTAACGGTGGTCCGTATGATGAAACACCCCCTAAATATGTGAGCAGTAAACCTGCTATGAATCAATTGAATTTCAAAGGGAACAAAATTGAAATATGGTTTGACGAATATATTTCAATCGATAATCCAAGCGAAAATGTGATTATTACTCCTCCGCAAACACAAGCTCCTATTATTCAGGCTATCGGTAAGAAAATTACGGTTGAATTGAGAGATACGTTACTTGAAGAGACGACGTATACCATCGACTTTACGAGTTCGATTGTCGATAACAACGAAAAAAATGCGCTTGAAAATTTCAGTTTTGCCTTTTCAACGGGCGCTGTGTTGGATACTTTGCAAATAAGCGGTATAGTAATTAATGCGGAAGATTTGGAGCCTGTACCGAAAATGTTAGTCGGTATTCATCGAGATTTATCGGATACAGCTTTTACCAAAACACCTTTTCTGCGTACTTCAAAGACCGACGAAAGGGGGAGGTTTAACATAAAAAATGTAGCGCCGGGCACTTACAGGGTGTTTGCATTAGAAGATAAAAACCGTAATTACGCGTATGATAAAAATAACAACGAGGGACTTGCATTCCTTGATTCAATCGTTGAACCTTACTGTGAGCGCGCAACGGTAGCTGATACGATTTGGAAAGATACAATCACTGTGGATACGGTTATGATGGTCGAACGCACCTTGTTTTATCCGAACGATCTGGTATTATGGTTTTTTAGGGATTCAATATCCCCCCGGCAACGTATGCTCAGGCCTGAACGCACGAAGGAACATATTATCACGCTGAAATTCAATGCCCCTATAGATACCTTTCCAAAACCCGTCCCTCTCAATTTCGAGCCGGCGGATACGATATGGTATGTGACCCAAAAAGGCGAAGACCCAGAAAGTTTTGCTATCAACTACTGGATATTGGATTCGATGATTTTTAAAAAGGACACATTGCAGGTCGAAGTGTCCTATTGGAGAAATAATGATTCGATACCCGACTCCCTTGAATTGCAAACAGATACGCTTAATATCCCGTATAAAGCAGTGCAAACACAAACCAGAGATAACAGGTCCAGATTATCCAATCAGCCAAGACGTCCGACCGGTACCCCTTCCGATACGACCCTAACAGAACCGGAACGTCCACCTGTCGTTCCTTTACAGATGAATATTTCTCCGTCCGGTTCGCTCAATCCATATGACATCATAACGGTAATAGTGAATGAACCGGTGTTGGATGTTCGTAAAGAACACTTTGTGATGGAGATAGGCGTGGATACGTTATGGCAGGAAGTTGATTTTGATTTTGAAATCGATTCCACCCGTGCGATGACCTATCTGCTCAAACGACAGTTCAACTATGAAGAAAGCTATCGCTTGACCGTCGATTCAGCCATGCTGATCAGTGTTTACGACCATCCAAATAATCCGACAACGGTACAAATGACCGTAAAAAGCAAAAAAGAATATGGTAATTTATTAATTAATATCCATGGACTACCCTTTATGGGTAATATTGGAGGGGTGATGCCTGCTTCTCGGGACCTCCCTGAAACGGTTGATAGTTTGGCGGCCGTATTGCCTGCTTCTCAAGAACTCCCTGAATCGGTTGATAGTGTAGAGGTGGATGCGGGTGATAGTGTAGAGGTACATCAGGTGCTTCCTTTAGCTGGTAATAGTGGAAAGGTAATGCCTGCATTTGTAGAGTTACTCAACAGCGCAGGCGCACCTGTTAGAAAAGCCATTGTCGAAAACGGTGTGGCTACGTTTATGGATTTGAATGTCGACAAATACTATGCCAGAATCATATTCGACGCCAATGAAAACGGAAGCTGGGATGCAGGGAATTACGAAGAAAAAAGACAACCGGAGCGTGTTATTTATTTTATGATACAATTTGAGACGCGCCTAAACTCTTTGTTCGAGGAAGATTGGGATGTCAGTAAATCGGGAATCGGACAAAAGCCCGACGATCTGGTCAAAAACAAACCGAAAGATCAAACAAAGATCAAACGGGATTACAGAGAAGAGAGCAAGCCGCGAAACAGGAACAGTACGAGTACGAATATGGGCGGATTACGATTTTAACAAAAATATATTTATAACTCATAATTCTTTTTCGTATGAAACAGTCATGTAATCTCTCACACCCAAGCAATAATGAAAATTTACCCATTAATCATTAATCATTAATCATTTTTTTACGTATGAGAAAAAAAGGCGTAATAATATGCATATTGTCAATGTGTTTTTTATATAACACAGCACAAAAGACCGGTAACCAATCATTTTCAATGAAGCATGGCGAGAATATTATCTATGATCTTAGTTTTAAATGGGGGTTTATCATGCATGCCGGGGAAGCCAACTTTACTTATAACCGGGACCAATCGATTGCCGACGCATCCTCCCGTCTCAGGATGAGCTTTAAAACAAATAAATTTTTTGACAGTATTTTTAAAATGCGTGATACGCTGTCAGGTTATTATAATGATGATAATGTGCTAATATATAGCATACAACAAACAAATGAAGGGAGTTACAAAGCGACTGACGAATTGAGGTTCAACTACGGAACCGAAAGTACCTCCATTCATTCGTTACGATATAGTGCGACACGAAGGAAAGATACAACGCTGATCACAACTGATCATGTGACCGATATGCTTGGCGCTGTTCATTTTGTTCGCGGAATCAATCGGAAAGCATTAAAACCCGGCGACATTTTCCCGTTCACCGTGGCAGTCGGAAAAGACCTTGTGAAAGTTCAGTTTCTCTATCAACATCAAGAGATTGTAGATCGCGGCAATGTAAAATATAATACCCATTATTTTAAAATCGACATCTTCGATGAGGCGTTCGAGAGTACAAAGACTGCCGCCGAAGTATGGATAGGCGATGATGACAATTTTTTACCTGTCAAGTTACGCAGTAAACTGAAAATAGGCTATGCCGAAGTCCACTACAAAAGTTCGTCAGGTCTGGCGCATCCATTATCTTGTTGCGTCGTTTTAAAAAAATGAATTATCGTTAAAAATTTTATATCTTTGCCTCTTAATTGCTTCAAGAAATTATATTTATCAATAATAGAAACCATGGAAAAAAATGTAATCAACCGGAGAGATTTTCTCTCAAGCGCCGCGATGATGGGCGCAGCAGGCACGTTAGGAACAGGGGGATTATTGTCCTCGTGCAGTGGGTCGAAAGAACCGGTTTTGACGCCGTTAAAGCCTGAATCCGAATGGAATGTGTACCAAGGCGTTTTGCCCGATAAGGCAATAGACGGCAAACCATTGAAAGCGGGGGTCATAGGATGTGGCGGTCGCGGGTCGGGCGCTATTCAGAATTTTATGGATGCCGGCCCTAACCTGACGATAGTAGCTTTGGGCGACATGTTTCCCGACAGGATAGAGAATTGCCGCAAGATACTTCGGGAAAAATATAATTGCATTATTCCCGATGACAAGTGTTTTACAGGCTTCGACAATTATAAAAGGGTGCTCGACGCCGGCATAGATGTAGTCATCGACGCTTCACCTCCGGCTTTTCGCCCCAGACACTTCAAAGCAGCGGTCAATGCGGGCAAACATGCGTTCATCGAAAAACCGATAGCCGTCGACCCCGTTGGTGTACGTTCGGTGATAGCCGATGCAAAGAAAGCGCAGGCGCAAGGTCTCTGTGTAGTTACCGGAACGCACCGTCACCATCAGCGAAGCTATATCGAAGGCTATAAGCATGTACAATCCGGTCTGATCGGCGATATTGTAGGCGGTAATATTTATTTTAACCAGAACATGCTCTGGTACCGGACGAAAGAGAAGAACTGGACGGATATGGAATGGATGATCCGCGACTGGGTGAACTGGACATGGCTGTCGGGCGATCACATTGTGGAACAGCACATTCACGATTTAGACCTTTTCAACTGGTTCAGCCACCGGAAACCTGTGAAGTGCGTCGGCTTCGGCGCGCGCCACCGCCGTCTGACAGGCGATCAGTACGATATGTTCAGCGTCGATTACCTTTATGAAGGAGATTACCACATGCACAGCATGTGCCGTCAAATTGACGGTTGCCATAACAATATTTCCGCGTTCATTCAGGGAACCAAAGGCGCCTGGTTGGGGGGAGGCGAAAGAAGAGAACAACATACCATTATCGACTTGAAGGGTAATGTTTTGTGGCAATTTGATTTCGAAAAGGAAGCAGCCGATTTCCAACAATTGGCGCCTCATACTTTGGAACATGTCGGTTGGATCAACCATATTCGCAACAATACACCGATCTGTCAGGCTGAAGAAACCGCTATTTCGACCATGACGGCTATCATGGGGCGCGTTTCGGCTTATACCGGCGCTGAAGTGACCTGGGATGAGATGATGCGTTCGGATATGAACCTGATGCCCGAAAATCTGGAACTCAAAAACTTGAATATGTCGCAATATGTTGTTCCTGTTCCGGGTAAAGGCAGATAGAAAGAGGCAACTAATCTCTTAAAATCTTAGATGTTAGAAAAAGAGTCATTCCGAAAGGAGTGGCTTTTTTAAATTTTTTGATGTAGTTTTTCTAAAAAATCGTATTTTTGAGGGTTCATATCAGTGACACCAATCAAGTCGTTCAAATGAATACTTTGGAATTTTATCAGGTCGAATGTCCCAAATGCCACGGACAACTTAACAGCATCGCTCCATTAAGCGGTCAGACTACATGCCCTTTTTGCGGAATGGTTTACCATATTACCGCCAACATGACTGTGGAAGCCGAAATGCCGGGACAAATGGTTCCATTTGCCACCTTGTCCGCTGATTTCGAGCGATCAGCATACGCCATGTTGCTCGGTGAAGATTATGCTCCGGCAAATCTTTCCGCAGTGGTTCCGTTCAAGGATGCAAAAGGGTTCTATTTTCCTGTGTATCTGTATAAAGGTCAGTACGAATGTGTCTGGTCGTGCAGAATCAAACAAACGCCCGTTGACAGTGAATCTGCTGAGAGCCACAAAGAAATTTATCGTTTGCAAAATGGCGTATCGAAAGGTGAATATGCAATCGTATGTGTCGCCTGCGAAGGTGTGGAATCGAGCAAGGAACTGGCTGAATATGTCCGTACTCTGGATTTCAAGTGCGATGATATCACACCGTTCCGGCCCGACGATTTGAACCATCATTTTTTTCTGACTCGCAACCGCGACATTCAGAAAACGTGGCGGCAATGCGGCGAGGACAGCGTGAACAACATGGCGCGGAAACACACATTGATACAATTGCAAAGCAATGATATCAAAGATTTCAAATGCGACGTTTCGTCAACTCCGTCTCAGGAAGGCCGGTTCATTTTTTATCCTGTATGGATGCTCAATTACCACTATAACGGTGAATCGCACCATATTTTCATGGATGGCGCCGGTCGCAATGGGGTCAAAGGGACAACGCTCATTGATCGCGCACTGAAAGCCAAGGCTGAAAAACCGTTCACAACATTGAAATACATTGCCGTTGCTGCCATCGGTATTCCCTTACTCTTGCTATTTTTCGGTTGGCATTTGCCCGCCTGCATCGCATTGGCGGCAATGGCATTGGTGTTTTTCGGATACAGGTATTATGCTCGATGGCACAAGGAACGGGTGATTCGCAAAGCACGCAAAAAATGATCTACACTTTAGAACAATGTGGCTCACTCATCGAAGAACAGTTGAAAAAACTGTCTATCGGTAGTAAAACGCCTGCCGGACTGTACGAACCGGTAGATTATGTGATGGAAGCCGGCGGCAAGCGGGTTCGTCCCGTACTTGTATTAATGGCCTGCAACCTGTTCTGTGATGACGTTGAGAAAGCCATCATGCCGGCCATAGCATTGGAGTTTTTCCATAACTTCACGCTACTGCACGACGACGTGATGGACAATGCCGATGTGCGACGCAATCGTCCCACGGTGCACAAACGCTGGAACGAAAACACGGCCATCCTTTCGGGCGATGCCATGATGATCCTGGCCTACCGGTATATGTGCCGGGCTGCACAGGATATTTTGCCTGTGTTGCTCGACATATTTAACCGGACAGCATTGGAAGTGTGTGAAGGCCAACAATACGACATGGATTTTGAACAACGTACCGACGTGTCCATCAACGAATATCTGTACATGATCCGCCTTAAAACGGCAGTTCTTCTGGCAACATGTCTCAAAACCGGCGCTATCTGCGGTGGTTCGGACATTGGCAATGCCGAATGCCTTTATCAGTTTGGCATCTCGCTTGGACTCACCTTCCAGATACAGGACGATTGGTTGGATGTATACGCTGACCCGAATGTGTTTGGCAAAGCCATCGGCGGCGATATATTGTGCGGGAAAAAGACTTACCTGTTGCTTATGGCGTTAGAAAGAGCCGACCACAAAACTCGTAGTGAAATCAATACATTGTTGCATGATCAAAAAATGCCTGCCAACGATAAAATCAGCCGGATAACAGCGATCTATAACCATCTGGGAGTGAGCGATATTGCATTGCAAACCATGGACGGATATTATCGGCAAGCCATGTCGCATCTCAGTAACTTGATGGTACCTGACGAGTT
>Ga0099364_10001380_pt1 | contig 40276 bp, 37 predicted proteins | sample TergutTh196P3_FD_73070 | JGI IMG/M metagenome (GOLD analysis project Ga0099364, IMG submission 73070) | Microcerotermes parvus P3 segment gut microbial communities from Pointe-Noire, Republic of the Congo - Th196 P3 | ecosystem: Host-associated > Arthropoda: Insects > Digestive system > Gut ...
TAAAAAGTATTTCAATCCTTTCTAAAAATCTAACTAAACTCACTCGCTTAATCTTCCCTTATTTTTGGGACTGCAAAGTAACAAACTATTTTCTTATTGACCAAATGTTTTTTGAAATATTTTTGAAATATTTTACTCTGAGTTGTTTTTGAGGACTTTAATGATGATAAAGACTTTTAGAACTCCAAAAACTTCAACAGCTGACGCCACTGAATGCCGAAATACTGCTTAATACTTCTTTTTATTTCTTCAATACTTTTGTTACTTGCACTCTGAACTCCTTCAAAGCGGGTGCAAAAGTAGAGGGTTTTTATTTAACTGCAAAATATTTTAGAATATTTTTTATAAAAAATTTGTATAATCTTAATATTGAGAAGATTACCAACAAAAGAAAATATCTTATAAATTAAAGGCAGAGATTTTTCTGACCTTTTTACTCTTTATTCTTTAAAAATACACTACTTTTGTAATTACTTTGAAATTCAATATATAGAATGAAAAAACAAATTTTATGTAGATTTGGCATAATATTATTGTGTTTTTTATTATTGCCTTCTTATATATATAGCCAAAAATTAAGTTTATCGTTTCAAGCTGAACCTTTTTGCAGAGGCGGCGGCACAACGATTACATTAACATTGCTAAACAACGATGCAGTTGATGCTCAAAACGTACCTGTTTTTCTTTCATTGCCTTCGGGTATCTTTAGTAATATTCAATTTGGAGGCGATGGGAATTACAACTCTTCTACTAATATGTGGAGAATAGAGTCTATTCCAGCAAATGAAGCGGTTGTTTTAACTATAAATGTCAATAGTGATGTTTTAGCAACCGGAACAATTATGGCAGGTATATTCTTTAATGATGTTATAACCGACATAACTGCACAGTTAGATTTTGAGATATATTCTAAACCGGAAGTAAGCATAGAGGCAAGAATGCCGATTGAACTTGACTTGGATGGAAATCCTGTTGTTTGCTATGGTTCAAGTGTTACCTTGGAAGCAACAGGCACGGACAGCTACATTTGGCTTCACAACGATAGGGCGGGAAGTGCATTGACTGTTTTTCCGACAGAAAATACAACTTTTACGGTTCAAGGGAAAAATGCGGCAACGGGTTGTACAAACGAAGCTTCTAAACTTGTAATTGTGAACCCTCTGCCTCCGGTGGATATTCCCGAACAGATTATTTGCATTGGCGAATCGGCAACATTGATAATCAATAGGAATTCCGGTCCTTTTCCGCTTGTAGATTGTTTTTGGTTTCATAACGGCAGTAGTGACTTTTCCATTATCGAATCGCCGACCGAAACTACTACTTACGACGTTAATGTATTAGATACAAATGGTTGTGTAAGTAGAGGTTCGGGAACTATTATAGTATATGAATACCCTGTACTTGCCGAACTTATTCCTTCGCCGCAAGAAATATGTTCAGAAAAATTTACTACAGAAGTGCCACTGTCTGCCTCCCCGTCTGATGATGTTTGGTTTGATTGGACAGTAGTTTCTGATGGTGTAACGGGCGCGACAAATTGGCGCGGTGGTTGGGATCCGATAAACGGCGAAGTGATTGGCTTTGTAGAAGCTATCCCAGAAACTCATTTAACATTGGCTTCGGGACGAATGATTCCCGGAACTGTTACTTATACGGTTACACCAAAAAATCCAGGCTGTATTGGAGACCCGGGAACACTTGAGATAATGGTGAAGCCATTGCCCATTATCGAACCTATTCCCGATGCTGAAATATGTTCGGGCGAAACAATGTCTGCCATTCCGTTGCAAGCGCTGCCCGCAGGAGCAGATTTTGAATGGACAGTTGAGTTAGACGGAGTCGCAGGTGCAGAAGACGGCAGCGGTATTGAAATTCCAGAAACTACGCTTGTGTTGGAAGAAGGTCGCACTATTCCCGGCAAGGTTACTTATACGGTAACGGCTATGTTGGATGATTGTATAAGCAAAGAGCCAATAATTTTTGAAATAACGGTTAATCCGACGCCGGAAATGGAACCTGTGGAGCCTCAAAGCATTTGCTCCGGTAGCTTTACAACAGAAGAAACACTTATTTCTTCGTTGCCAAATGCGGTCTTTAGTTGGACAGTTATAGAACAAAACGGAGTAACGGGAGCTACAAATGGTACCGGAAGCAATATTCCTGCTACTCAATTAACATTAGATAACGGAAAAACAACACCCGGAACGGTAGTGTATGAAATAACGCCTATTATTGATGACTGCGATGGGGTAACTGAATTATTTACCGTAACGGTTAATCCGACACCGGAAATGACACCTGTAGCGCCTCAAACTATATGTTCCGGTAGTTTCACAACGGAAGAAACGCTTATTTCTTCATTGCCTGCGGATTTTAGCTGGACAGTTATAGTGCAAGATGGAGTAACAGGTGCGGAAGACGGTAGCGGAGAAAGCATTCCTGCCACTCAATTAATATTAGATAACGGAAGAACAACACCGGGAACGGTGGTATATGAAATAACACCTACTATTGACAGTTGCAATGGCGAAACGGAATTATTCACAATAACGGTTAATCCGGCACCTATAATGACGTCTGTATCGTTTCAAACCATTTGCTCCGGTAATTTCACAGCAGTAGAAACGCTTATTTCTTCGTTGCCAAATACGGTTTTCAGCTGGATAGTTATTGAACAAAACGAGGTAACGGGCGCTACAAACGGAACAGGAAACAGTATTCCTGCCACTCAATTAACATTAGATGTAGGAAAAACAACACCGGGAACAGTGGTATATGAAATAACGCCTATTATTAACGGTTGTGCCGGAGAAGCGCAATTATTTAAAGTAACGGTTAATCCAACGCCTGCCATAACACCCGTTGCACCGCAACCGCCTGTGTGCTCCGGAAATTCGACAAGTGAAATAATATTATCGACCATACCAAGCAGCGGCGTTGATTTAAGTTGGACGGTGGTTCAAGACGGTGTTATTGGTGCTTCTAACGGAACCGGGAATAGTATTCCGGAAACATTATTAGTGTTAGTACCCAACAGGGCAACGCCAGGCAAGGTAACTTATACGATAATTCCGTCTATCGGTTCTTGTATTGGAACTTCCGAAACAATCGAAATTATTGTCAATCCGTTGCCGACCGCTACCATATTATATAGTGAAACAGGAACAGTAACGTTGATCGGGCAAAACGGTGGCACGTTTAGTGCCGAACCGACGGGATTAATGATAGATGTTAATACAGGAAATATTGACTTGGCTGCCAGCACGCCAAATACTTATGCGATTACTTACTCTTTTTCTGACGGTATTTGCGCCAACACAACCGTTACCAATATTACTGTCGACAATAATCATCAGATTGTAACCACTTCTATTGTATATTTAAATTCGCCTTCTTGCGGAAGCGGAAACGCGTTTGTTACCATAACAGGACAAACCGGCGGAACATTTAGCGCAACGCCTACAGGATTAGCGCTCAACCCTTTAACGGGCGAAGTCGATTTGGAAACGAGCATTCCGAACACATACATCGTAAATTATTCTTTCGTAGAAAACAGCACGCCGAGTACGGTTTCGACAACGCTTGTGGTTTTGCCATTGCCGTCGGCTACAATTTTACTTGAATCAAAGAATTTATGCGAAAATGAACTTGGAAAAGCAACCATCGAAATAGCTGATGGCGAATCGCCTTACAGAACTATTTGGTCGTTGAACAGCATCGTTTTCAGTGATGGATTTGTAAATCAAGAGCAAACAATAGAGAATTTGGCGCCCGGCGATTATCAGGTAAGAATAATCGACAACCGAAACTGCGAAATACGGCTTCCGCTGTTGGTCAGCATAGAAAACAAGCCTACCGTAATATTGCAAACGCAAGATATTGGGGAAATATGCATCGGTTCGCCATTTGAGTTGAAAATAATCAATGGTATCGGATTAACCGATTTTAAATGGGAATATTCTGATGACAATGAATCCACTTGGAATGAATTATCGAATGAACCCATATTGGAAGACATTGTCAAAGAACATCGAATATACAGAGTGTCGGCTGTTTCAAACGGTTTATGTCGGGATTCATCGTATGCGTTTACACTGAATGTGCGCACACCTGTTGACTATTTAGTGTTAAGTGCAGACAAAACCGAAATTGCGCCGGGCGATGTGGTAGCATTTACGGTATTAACAAATAGTAATCTACCATTAATTTGGTCTGCGGAAGTTATTAATAATGAATTAAAATTATATAAATCAAATGACATTTCGGTCAAAATTGATGACCAAATTTGCGAATCGCAATCAGACTCTATTCGCATCAACGTCATTTGGCCAACGGCTATAACTCCTTACGAAAAAGACGGCTACAACGACAACTTTGTACCGAATTTAGATTGTTGTACGATGATGATTTTTAACCGCTACGGACAAAAAGTACATGAAGGAATAAGCGGCTGGGACGGCACATACCGAGGTAAACTTGCCGACCCGGGAACGTATTATTATGTTGTAACATTGCCCGACGGCGAAGTAAAAAGAGGACCGATTGATGTTGTAAAAATGAAGTGAACGCAAATGACGCAAAAAACGCAAATTTTCGCAGATAAAAATCTGTGTAAATCTGCGTTATCCGCGTCATCAGTGTTCTAAATTATTTTATTCTTCCCCGTATTCCATTAAATACGCCTTAATAAATTCGTCAATATCGCCGTCCATTACGGCATTGACATTCGATGTTTGGTAATTGGTGCGGTGGTCTTTCACTCGACGGTCGTCAAAAACATAACTGCGAATTTGACTGCCCCACTCTATTTTCTTTTTGCCTGCTTCGATTTTTGCGGTTTCGACACGGCGTTTTTCGAGTTCGAGTTCATACAACTGCGATTTCAAAAGTCGCAACGCATTTTCTCTGTTGCCAAGTTGCGAACGGCTTTCGGTGTTTTCTATTACAATTTCGTCGGGTTGATTTGTTACCGGATTTGTAAATTTATAATGCAGTCGCACACCTGTTTCTACCTTATTTACGTTTTGTCCGCCTGCACCGCCCGAGCGGAATGTGTCCCAGCTCAAACCTGCCTGATTTATCTCAATTTCAATCGTATCATCGACCAACGGCACCACAAACACCGACGTAAAAGATGTCATACGTTTACCCTGCGCGTTAAACGGCGAAACACGAACCAAGCGGTGTACGCCATTTTCGCTTTTCAAGTAACCGTACGCCATGACACCGTCGACCTGCATCGTTACAGTTTTAATACCTGCTTCATCACCTTCTTGGTAGTTGGTTATTTCGCATTTATAACCTTGTTTTTCCACCCAGCGCTGATACATACGAAAAAGCATATCCGCCCAATCTTGCGCCTCGGTTCCGCCAGCGCCCGACACAATTTTAATCACCGCGCCAAACTTGTCTTCTTCGCGCCGAAGCATATTTTTAAGCTCCAAATTTTCGACTAAATGCAATGCTTTGCGGTAAGCCTCGTCAACATCTTCTTCAGTAGTAATTTCTTCTTTGAAAAAATCGAACGCCAATTGCAGCTCTTCAACAGCAGATTTTACTTCGTTATAATTTTCGACCCACATTTTGAGGTCTTTTATTTTTTTCATCTGCTCTTCCGCTGTTTTTTGGTTGTCCCAAAAATCGGGAACATGTGTGCGGAGTTCTTCTTCTTCTATCTGAATAAGTTTCGCATCGACGTCAAAGATACCTCCTCAACGCCAACTCGCGCTCTGAAATCTCTTTTAGTTGTTCTATAGTTATCATTTTTGAATTATTTTTTGGTTACAAAGATACGGTTTTCAATTGAATTTTACCACTAAGACACAAAAGACACTAAGAGCACAGAGTTTTTCTTAGTGTCTTTTGTGTCTTAGTGGTAAAAAAATCTATGAAACTTTACTTCACATACATCTCTTCAATCATTTCTTTGTACTTTTCGGAAATAATGGTACGGCGAATTTTCAGCGTATTGGTCAATTCGCCGGCTTCCATCGTAAAGCCTTTAGCAATTAAGGCAAACTTTTTAACCTGCTCAAAACTTGCCATTCCTTTTTGCAATTCGGCAATTCTTCCGTCAATTAAATCGTAAATTTTCGGATTTTGCAACAACAGCTCGTCTGTTTCCGCTTCAATATTCTGCGCTTTGGCATATTCTTTTACAGCTACCATACTGGGCACAATAAGCGCGGTTACAAAATTACGTTTATCGCCGATAACCGCCACTTGCTCAATGTATTTATCCACAATGAGTTTCATTTCTATTTGTTGCGGTGCAATGTATTTTCCGTTCGACGTTTTGAAAAGGTCTTTTATCCGTTCGGTCAAGATAATATTATTGTCAACCAGTTTTCCGGCATCGCCCGTACGGAACCAACCATCTTCGGTAAACGCCTGCGCATTGGCTTCGGGCTTGTTGTAATATCCTCGGAAAATGGTTTTTCCTTTCAATAAAATTTCGTTGTCGTCGCCGATTTTCACGTCCACACTTGGCATTATCGAACCTACGGAACCAAACATATATTTTGTTGGTTCGAAACACGACACCGTTGCCGTGCTTTCAGTCAAGCCGTAGCCGTAGCAAATCGGAATACCAATACTGCGGAAAAATATGCAGATGTCGTCAGCCAACGATGCTCCGGCAGTCGGAAAATACTTTCCGTTTTCGATTCCTAATGTCAATTTCAATTTCGAGAAAACGAGTTTATCAGCAATTTTGTATCGTAATTTAAGAAATAACGGCGGATTTTTTTCTTCTTTCAAATACTTAATGTTGTATTTTTTGCCCACCGCAAGCGCCCAAGCCACAATTCCCTGCATCAACGGCGAAGCAGTTTCGAGCTTTTCGTTAATTCCGGCATATACTTTTTCCCAAAAGCGAGGCACGGAACACATCATATTCGGGCGTGTTTCTTTGATAGCTTCCTGAATATCCATCGGACGAAGGTTCACATCAATTTGTACGCCACGATGCATACAAAAATACGACCAAGCTCTTTCAAAAATGTGCGTAAGCGGTAAAAACGCAAGCGATGACCGCGTATCGTCAACAAACGACATACGAATATCATGTATCCGCATCGCTTCCACATAGCATGAATGCGGAAGAACAGCGCCCTTCGGCTCGCCCGTTGTGCCCGAAGTATATAAAATAGAAGCAACATCTTCTTCGGTGGCGCGCGACAAACGCTCGTCTATCATCGGTTGCGAAGTCGATGCCATACCTTTTTTCAAAAAATCTTGGAAATACATCGTTTGCTCGCCTTCTTCTATTTTTACTGCAGCATCGAATACGATTATTTTTTTCAAATAAGCAGATTTCTTCAATACTTCGAGCGCGACATTGTATTGATACTGTTCACCCACAAAAATAGTTTCGATAGTAGCATCGTTTACAATATATTCAATTTGTTCAACTGTACTCGTAGCGTACATCGGGATAGAAACCGCGCGGTTGGCAAAAACGCCAAAATCGACAAAAAAGCACTCGGGTTTGTTTTGCGAAAAGATTCCCACGTTTTGCTGTTCTTGCAAACCGCTGTCGAATAACGCACGAGCAACCGTTTTTACTTTTTCTGCAAATTTGTTCCACGAAATCGGGAGCCATTCTTTTGTTTCATCGTTGCGATAGCGCAAGGCTACTTTTTCGCCGTATTTCTCTGCTTGGCGGAATACCAAGCCAGAAAGGTGTTTGTTGTTCATTTGGTATGTTTTAATGAAAAATTTTGCGCAAAGATAATTAATTTTGCACAAAAACAGAAAAAATGTGCAGAAAAATTACTCTTTCTTCCCAAAAGCCAAATCGCCTGCATCACCAAGTCCGGGAACAATGTAAGCATGCTCATTGAGTTCGGAGTCAATAGCTCCGAGCCAAAGCGTAATATTATCGGGAAGATGTTTTTTTACATATTCAACGCCTTCTTGGCTCGCAATAATGGCGGCGATGTGAACGTGCGCAGGCGTTCCTTTTTCAAGCAACGCTTTGTATGCCAATTCGATAGAACTACCCGAAGCGAGCATCGGGTCAACAATCAACAATGTTTTTCCAGCAATAGACGGAGCGGCAATATATTCTATCAGCACATCGAAATGCAGTTTGTCTTTGTACTTGCGGTAAGCCGAAACAAAGGCGTTTTCGGCACGGTCGAAGTAGTTGAAAAAACCTTGATGAAACGGCAAGCCTGCACGCAATACTGTTGAAAGCACTACTTGGTCGGTAAAAACATTTGTTGCAGAAACACCGAGCAGAGTTTGTACATTTTCGGTTTGGTATGAAAATGTTTTGCTGATCTCGAATGCCGTCTTCTGCTTGAAAAAATACAAGTTGCGACGAAAACGCATCGAGTCTTTTTGTATTTCAACGCTTCTGATTTCTTTCAGGAAATTGTTCAACAAGGAATTTTGCTCGGATAAGTTAATGATTTTCATAGTTTTTATACGTCTTTTAGCACACGGAATACACGGATTAAACGGGAAACAAAAGACTTTACATTGCTCATTATTAGCAATTTGCAAAATCTATGTTTTTCTGTGTTAATCTGTTTAATCCGTGTATTCCGTGTGCTTTTTTATTTCTTCTTCGACAAATTTATTCTTTATAATTTTATCAAACAATTTTTTATCCGATTTTATTTTTCGCAATGCCGATTGCGCGGCATGCTGCTGCGATTCTTTCCGAGAATTTCCGGTTCCTGTGGCAACAGGAATATTATTCAACAAAACTTCGGATTCAAAAAACATTTTATTTTTGTCGCACTTCCTTTCCTGCAACGAATTATATACAAGTTCCATTCTATGTTTCTGTGAAACTTCGAGTAGCTGCGATTTGAAATTAATTTCTTTCTTGATTAATTTATCCAAATTAATATGGGAGGCAAATATCTTTTTTTCGAGAAATTCTTGACATTTCCGATAGCCTTGGTCTAAATAAATTGCGCCTATCAACGCCTCAAAAGCATTGCCGTACAGATTATCTTTTTGAATATTATTTTTTTTGGAAGTAACAATGAGCTTGTTTAATCCAATTTCGACAGCAATGCGATTCAGCGTTTCACGCTGCACGATTTTGGAACGGGTATTCGACAAAAATCCTTCTTTCTGATTATTGTAATGCCGATACAGCATATCGGCAATAACCATTCCAAGCACTGCATCACCAAGAAATTCGAGGCGCTCGTTATTGATGTATTCACCGTTTTTTCTGATTGCCGAAGAACGATGAATAAGCGCCATTTCGTAATAAGAAATGTTATTGGGAACAAATCCCAATATATTGCGAAAGCGCAAATAAGGCTCCTTATGCTTACCGCGCACAAAGAGCCTTAAACTCGTTACAAGATTTTTATACACGTTTTATTTTGTAAATTTCTTGAATATCACACTAGCATTATGTCCGCCAAAACCAAACGTATTGGACAGTGCAGCTCTCACTTCGCGCTGCTGCGCTTTGTTGAAAGTAAAGTTAAGATTGTAATCAATATTCTCATCATCGTCGCCTTCTTCGTGATTGATGGTTGGCGGCACAATATTGTCGCGCACAGCCAAAATTGCTGCCATTGCCTCGATTGCTCCGGCGGCTCCGAGCAGGTGTCCGGTCATTGATTTGGTAGAACTGATGTTCAATTTATAAGCTGCTTCGCCAAAACAATCTTTGATGGCTTTCGCTTCCGACACGTCGCCTACAGGCGTTGATGTTCCATGAACGTTGATGTAATCAATGTCTTCGGGTTTCATTCCGGCATCTTTTAACGCACGACTCATTACCAATTTTGCGCCCAATCCGTCGGGATGCGTAGCAGTCATATGATACGCATCGGCAGACAATCCGCCGCCTACCATTTCGCAGATAATGTTGGCACCGCGCGCCAACGCATGCTCCAATTCTTCGAGAATGATGCAGCCGGCACCTTCGCCGATTACAAATCCGTCGCGACTTTTGCTGAACGGACGCGATGCTTTTTCCATTTCGTCGTTGCGTGTCGATAATGCGGTTAAAGCGTTAAATCCACCCACGCCGCTCGGCGTAATAGCCGCTTCTGCTCCGCCTGCCAAAATAATATCGGCTTGTCCTAAACGGATATAATTATAGGCATCAATCAGCGCATTGGTTGAAGAAGCGCACGCCGAAGCCGTCGAATAATTTGGACCTCTGAAACCGTATTGGATAGAAATTTGTCCGGCAGCAATATCCGAAATCATTTTTGGAATGAAAAACGGATTGAATTTCGGACCTTGTTCTTCGTTTGAAAAATAATAGCCTACTTCTTGCTCGAAAGTAGATATGCCGCCGATTCCGGCAGCCATAATAACGCCCACGTTGTCTTTGTCGATTTTTTCCAAATCCAAGCCGCTGTTTTCGATGGCTTCTTTGGCAGCAGCCACAGCAAACTGCGTATAGCGGTCAACCTTGCGGACTTCTTTACGGTCGAAATACTGATTGGGGTCAAAATCTTTTACTTCACAAGCAAAGCGTGTTTTAAATTTTGATGCGTCGAAATTGGTTATAGGCGCGGCTCCACTGATACCGGCAACCAAATTACTCCAATATTCGGGAGCTGAATTGCCCAGCGGTGTAACGGCTCCTAAACCTGTTACCACTACTCTTTTTAATTCCATATTTCCTTTAGAGTTAATAGAAAAAGCAAAAAATTGTCTAAAAATTCCCGTTAATGAAAATTTTTAGACAATTTGTAAAACTTAAATTACTTCGTTGCTGCTGCTTCGATATGAGTGATAGCGTCGCCTACAGTAGAAATTTTCTCAGCTTGGTCGTCCGGAATAGAAATACCGAATTCTTTTTCGAATTCCATAATCAACTCTACGGTGTCAAGAGAGTCTGCTCCTAAATCGTTAGTAAAGCTCGCTTGTGGTGTTACTTCTGATTCTTCTACACCTAATTTTTCTACGATAATCGCTTTAACTCTTGATGCAATGTCTGACATAATTGTAAAATTTTAGTTAATAATTAAATTTTAGTTTTTAATTTTGCAACTGCAAAGAAACAACATTTTCTTGATATAAAAATATTTTTTAGCAAATAAATTTAGTTTTTTGCGCAAATTGAGTGGAAATGTGCAGAAAATAGGAGATTTTGGAGATAAAAATAAAAAACAATTAAATTACGATTAAAATTTCAACAATGAACATAGCTATTTTCGCCTCCGGCTCCGGTAGTAACGCCGAAAACATTATTCAATATTTTTCGGGAAGAAACGATGTGCGTTTTCCTGTAATTCTTTCTAATAAAGAAAACGCAGGAATTCACGAGCGCGCCAAAAGACTTGGCGTTCCGAGCATTTGCTTCACGTCGAAAGAACTGAAAGAAACCGACAATGTGTTGAATATGTTGAAAGAGCATCAAATTAATTTTATCGTGTTAGCCGGATTTTTGCTGAAAATTCCGACGAATTTAATTGATGCTTATCCGAATAAAATCATAAATATTCATCCTGCGCTGTTGCCGAAATACGGCGGAAAAGGAATGTACGGCGACTTTGTTCATCAAGCAGTAGTTGCCAACAGTGAAACGAAATCGGGCATTACAATCCATTATGTAAATGAAAATTATGACGAAGGAAATATTATTTTTCAAGCGAAATGTGAAGTAACTTCAACAGACACGCCAGAAACGCTGGCGAGCAAGGTTCACGAGTTGGAATATCAACATTTCCCGCAGGTAATTGAGAAGTTAATTGACGATTTTAGATTTACGATTTTAGATTTTCAAAAATAAAGTTTACTTTTGCACTTCAAAAATCTAAAATCGTAAATCTAAAATAAAATTATGGCTACAACAGCAGACATCAAAAACGGAATGTGTATCAAGTTCAACAACGGACTTTATTCAATAGTTGAGTTCCTTCACGTAAAACCGGGAAAAGGTCCCGCTTTTGTCCGCACCAAAATGCGTAACATCGAAACAGGTCGTATCTTGGAAAATACATTTAGTTCGGGCGTAAAATTAGACGAAGTAAGAATCGAACATCGCCCGTATCAATATCTGTATCAAGATGATATGGGATATAATTTCATGAATCAAGAAACGTTTGAGCAGGTTTCTATCGACAAAGACAAAATCACAGGCGTGGATTTTATGAAAGAAGGCGACATTGTAGAAGTGGTTCTTCACGCCGACGAAGACGTGATTCTTTTTGCCGAAATGCCAATGACCGTTGTGCTTGAAATTACTTACACAGAGCCAGGATTAAAAGGCGACACTGCAACCAACGCCACCAAACCTGCAACGGTTGAAACAGGCGCAACTGTTCGTGTACCGTTGTTTATCAACACAGGCGAAAAAATTAAAGTAAATACAACTGATGGTTCTTATGTTGAGCGTGTAAAAGACAAATAACTCAATTAAAAAAAGAGGATTTTTACAAATCCTCTTTTTTTAATTGAAATAGTTTCGATTTAATCCTGTAAATTCTGATTCAGACAATTAAGATATTGAACTCCAATTTACCTTACCTTTTGTCAGTTTATCCAACTGTTTTACCAAAATATAATTTTCGTCTTTCGTCAGTTGTGGGTCGATTTCCAACACCTGTTTTGCAATATTTCGCGCAAATTGCAGTAAATAACTGTCTTGCGCCAAGTTTGCAATTTTCAGATTAAACGGTAGTCCGCTTTGCAATGTTCCGTCCATATCGCCAGGACCACGCATATTGAGGTCGGATTCGGCTATTTCAAAACCATCGTTGCTCTGCACCATTATTTGCAACCGCTTGCGAGTATCGTTAGAAATTTTAAACGAACTCATCAGCAAACAATACGATTGGTCAGCGCCTCTGCCTACTCGTCCGCGCAACTGGTGCAACTGCGAAAGTCCGAAACGTTCGGCATTTTCGATAACCATAACCGAAGCGTTTGGCACATTCACCCCGACTTCAATAACCGTTGTCGCCACCATAATTTGCGTTTCGCACGATACAAAACGTTTCATTTCGGCTTCTTTTTCCGATGGTTTCATTTTGCCGTGTACCATACTGATTTTGTATTCGGGAAACGCTTCTTTCATATATTCAAAGCCTTCTTCAAGGTTCTTCATATCCATTTTTTCGGACTCTTGAATAAGCGGATAAACGACATAAATCTGCCGTCCTTCTTCAATTTCTTTTTTGAGAAAACGGTTCAGCGAATTACGCTTATTATCAAAATAATGATACGTTTGAATCGGTTTTCTGCCCGGCGGAAGTTCGTCGATAACCGAAACGCTCAAATCGCCGTAAATAGTCATCGCCAACGTGCGCGGAATGGGCGTTGCCGTCATTACCAACACGTGTGGCGGATTGCTGTTTTTCCGCCAAAGTTTAGAGCGTTGTTCCACGCCAAAACGGTGCTGTTCGTCGATAATTGCCAAGCCGAGATTCTTAAAAACAACCACTTCTTCTATCAACGCGTGTGTGCCTATCAGCATGTGCAATTCGCCGTTTTTCAGTTGTTCGTGAATAATATCACGCTCTTTTTTCTTTGTCGAGCCGGTCAAAAGTGCAACATTAACATCAAGACCTTCAAGCAGTTTACTGATGCCTTCGTAATGTTGCGTTGCCAAAATTTCGGTTGGCGCCATCATACACGCTTGGAAACCGTTGTCCATCGCCATTAGCATACTCATCAGCGCCACGAGCGTTTTTCCACTGCCAACATCGCCTTGCAACAGGCGATTCATTTGTTTACCCGTTCGCAAATCCGCCCGAATTTCTTTCAGTACTCGTTTTTGGGCATTTGTGAGTTCAAACGGCAAATGTTTTTCGTAAAAAGTATTGAAATAATGCCCGATATTGGGAAAAATAAAACCTTTGAAACTTTGTTCGCGCTGTTTTGCTTTCCGCAAAATGCTTAATTGAATGTAAAATAATTCCTCGAATTTCAGACGGCGTTGCGCCTCATTTAACAGCTTTATGCTTTGCGGAAAATGAATATTTATAATCGCCTGATTGAGTTGCAACAAATTATTTTGCTGAATCAGATACGCAGGCAACGTTTCGGTCAGCAGATTGTTAACAATTTGTTGCACAGCCGAAAAAATAATTTTCTGCATATTTTTTGAGTTCAAAAAACTGCTTTTCATTTTTTCGGTGCTGTTGTACAACGCCTGCAAACCGATGTTCCGTTTCTCGTTTTCGGCGTTGAATTCTTCGATTTCGGGGTGAACAATATTGTAGCGACTGCCAAACGGCGCAGGCTTTCCAAAAACCAAATATTCTTTGCCGTCTTTGTACTTGTCTTTGATGTAGTTAATGCCTTTAAACCAAACGAGTTCAACGCTTCCTGTGCCATCGGAAAGTTGCGCTGTGTAGCGCATATTTTTACCTGATCCGATGGTTTCAAAACACGAAATTTTGCCTTTCAACTGCACGTAAGGCATATTTCCTGCCAACTCGTGAATGTAGAAAATCCGACTCCTGTCAACGTATTTATACGGAAAATAATACAGCAAATCCTCGATGGAATTGATATCTAACTCCTTTTTCAAGATGTCGGCTTTTTTTGGTCCGACGCCGGGGAGGAATTTTATGTCAGAAATGTAAGTCATTTTTTTGTAAACGCGAAGGCACAAAGACACAAAGACGCGAAGTTACTATTAAAAATGATTTATCATTTTCTTCGCGTTCTTTTTTTATTTGTTGAGACACAATAAACTTCGCGTCTTTGTGTCTTTGCGTTTAATCTTTCATCATCGCCTCAGCGATTATTAAATCGAAAGCGGTTGTTATTTTTATGTTTTCGCGATTTCCTTCTACTAAATTTATGGTATTTCCGGCAAATTCAAAAACGCTTGCATCGTCGGTAAACATTGATTTATTTTCGGTAGATGCTGTTTCGTAAGCCGTTTTTACTTTTGTTACATCAAAAACCTGCGGTGTTTGTATCAGTTTGTATTCGGTGCGATTGACGGCAACATTCCGCTCGTTTTCTACTTTGCGAATAGAATCGACCAACTCAATGGCAGGAATGGCGTTTCCTGTTTCGGATGCTGTTTGAAAACAGCGGTGGATTGTTTCGCGCGACACAAACGGGCGCACGCCGTCGTGAATGGCGACAATGCCGTTTTCGGTTATTTTTTTTAATCCGTTTTGCACAGAATCGAATCGTGTTTCGCCACCAACGGCTATTTCATGTTGAATGGAGAAAGAATGTGTTGCGCACAATTCTTTCCAAAAAGCAACATCGCTTTCGGGCAAAACGACTACGATTTGCATCGAATTATCGTACCGAAAAAACGCCTCAATGGTGTGCATCAAAATAGGTTTTCCTTTTACGGGAATAAATTGTTTGGGTAAGTTTGTGTTCATTCTCAACCCTTTTCCGCCTGCTACGATGATGGTGTAGTTTTTCATTGGTCAAAACAATTCTTTTAAAATGTTATATCTTTCCCAATTATATTTACCGTCTTTATCGAAAGCTATTTTATTGTAGTTTCTTCTCAAATAGTTTGTTGTTAGCTTTCTTTGAATTACAGTATCATTTTCCATTAGTTCTTTCTCTGAAACCAAATTCCACTCAATCAGTTGTGAGATATATTCTAAATTTGTCCGTTTTGAATTATCTTGTAATAAATGAAATTTTGAAAGAAAATCAGGCGTTGCCATTGTATTGATTATTGCTAAAATTTCTTCCATTGTGTTTTTTTCTCCCGAAAGAAAATCCCAAAGTTCACTTGCAACAAGAAATTCATCGTGTGCACAAAATTTATTTGCATTTATGATTGAGTTAAAAAAACGTGTTTTATCGTAACTCGTAACGCTTTCTATTGCAGGATTTACAGTTGGATCGAATGGAAAACCAAAGAAAAAATGTATCTCTTTATCGGGAAACAAATGAAACAATGCAGCTTTCCCTTCTAAAATTTTCTGTTTTTCACCTTTCATTCCGCCAGAGTTTGGCTTTACTGTTTTCAACTCAATAGCAACAACTCTATCTGAATCTTCAAAAAATACATCAACGGAAAAGTCTTCTGCTTTTACTTGTGTCGAATTGTCTTTTTGCAATATTTTTTTGTTTTCTTCTTCTAAACATGGCAATTTAGTCGAAGTGCTTAAATCATTGATTATTTGAGTTATTGCTTCTTGTTGTGTTTTGGTTATTGGCAAGTTACCTAATTTTTTTGAAGTATATTCACGCTTCTCGCCACTGCAAAGAATATGTGCAACATTTTCAAAAAATGACTGCCCTAATGTTGTATTCAGTCCGTGTTGCCAACTTGCCAAACTAATAAAAATAGGCACATCAGAAACTTTATCTTCTAATTTATCTGAAAAAGCTTTGAGAAATGCCTCGTGAAAAGGTGCATTTCTATTATTTGAAGAATCTTCCGGAAAGTTTTCAAATCTTGTTTTCAAAGTTTTAATAACTTCGATAGATATTTTTTCTTTTTGTTGGTTAGTTAGTGGCATCTTATTAATTTTTAAATGTTGAATTGCAATAAGGGTGTGCCAGCTGTCCATTATCAACACTACCTAAACCACCATCTTGTTTTCTTGTAATATGGTCAACTGTTATAGAGTTTTGATGAATAAGTCCATTACAAATTCCACAGCGAATAGGATTATTTAATGCTCCCTTTATGAATACAGCAGATTTAGTTTCATTTGTAAAGTCAGAAAAAATATTATTATCAGAAACACCTTGATGAAATGTTAAATAATTGAAATTTTTATCTGATTGTAACATTTTTGCAGCATTATCAATATTTAATTCTTTTTGTAAAATATCAATAAGCAACATATACATATTAGATATATGTTTGAAGCTTTTAGTAGCATATTTATATTTGTCATTAATTTGTTGTGACAAATAGTTATATTTCAAAAGAAATTCCTCAAAAAGTTTTCTTACTTTTATGAAATCATTAAATTTATTTGCTTTTTCCAATTCTGCTACGAATTCTGCTATTGCATAAAAAGATGCAGGTTTGTGTTTCCCTTCCAATGAGTAAAAATATACTAATGGGTGTAATCCCAAAGACGACATATGAGTACTATTAATACGCCAAATAATTTTTCTAACATTTTTTAAATATTTCAAAGTTTCACTTCCCGTAGTATCGTCACTTAAAATATTTTTAAAATCAACAGGTATTTTATTTACTATGTTAACAAAATCAAGAATTAATGGTATTGTTTGAGATGATGAAATTTTTCCTGCAATTGGTAAATCCAAAGTTTTTACAGGACCTATTAGAGGTGGGGTAAATAAACTTTTATTAATTTCTTCGGATAAAGATTGTATTTCATTTTGTGTTTCTGCATTATAATCAGACCAATATTTGTGACCGGTTCCTCCTGTTTTTATTGCCCTTGCTGCAATACAATTTCCTTTGTTCCTATTTTCTAATAATTTTTTTTCTGTATTATTTAATGCAACTCCCTGTTGATTTATTTTAAAAAATGAATTTTCCGCTGTCTTCGCATCTCCTTTAACCCATTGTATTGTTAATGAATTTACTCCAACATTTTGTGCTTTTTGCACAATTTCTAAATTATCTGTATTGCTATGATTAACGATTGATTGATAAGAACCTACTTTTTTATTTATCAACTTTCTCGTTTCTTCAGCTATCTTTCGTTGTTCTTCGTTTATATAATTGTTAAAATATTTCATAGAAATGTCGCCGTCTCCATAATCATCATTAATCCAAGCAAGTAAAGCGCTTAATCGGTGTCCTCCATCAATTACAAAAATATAGCCTGTGCTCTTCCATAAAATAATAGATGGTATTAGGTCGCCTGATATGAAACTATTTAAAAAATCGCAAATTTTTTTAGTATCCCATTCGTTAGTCTCTCTTTGAAAATCAGGCTTTCTAAGGAATGGATAAAATAGAGGATTTACTAATTGAATAATAGGTAAATCATTAAATGTTGGTTGAATAGTATTTGTTGATTTTTCTTCAAAATCAGCACGAGGGATTAATGCATCTAAAAAAACTTTTGCCATAATTATTTTGATTTTAAATGAAACACCGTCTCCGAATACGCCGTTTTATCTTTTTCTGTCCTATTTAATACAGGTCGCCGAAACTGATTTACAATCTTCATTCCTGCATTTTCGGCAATAGTTGGATACATATTGTATTTATCGTTTGCCACAAGAAAAATATCGTAATCGTCTGCTAAAAAGCGCTTGCAATTATTCAACACATCGGAAATTCCTTTAATGTAACTTTGTTGAGCTTCACGTTTTTGTCCTTTAAAAAGCGGTCCGATCTCCAATTCATCTTTACGGTCGAAACCAAACAAATCGTAAGCATAAGCGTGTTGCTCGTGGTAATCAATCAAGCCAACATAAGGTGGAGAAGAAAAAATTCCTTTGATTTTTTGTTTTTCCAACAATCTGCCAAATTCTGTGTTACGTTTTTTCACTTCCTCAAAAACATCAATATTTCGACTGTCGCCCGTTAAGCATAATTGAAATGTATTTGTACGCAATTTATCGAATTGCAACAGTCGGCTAACTGTATCTTTTGAGTAAGTTTTCCACCATTTCATAATCGAAAAAAGCGGTTTGCAAATTTTTCCGTGTTTCCGGCAATAATATGTTGCAGTTATCGGTTCTAAGAGTGTTGCTAAATCAGCATGTGTAGTGGCTCGACAACTGCGGATTGTCCGGCTCAACATAATGCTGACAATCTTTTTTGTGCTTACGTTCTGTATCTTTTTGATTTCTTCAAAAACAAAATCTATCTCATTACGAATATGTTGTGAATACCATTTATCAAGAAATGATTCGTCTTTATTTTGTCTTAATTTTATATTATATTTTTTTACAAGTTTTTCATAAATCGGCAAAAATAGTTTTTCTTTTTCTGCTCCATATTCTTTTTCATTGATTTCGCCATTTCGCAAGCGATATTTGTATTCAGGTACAGGAAAAAATTGATTGTTAAATACATACAATTCTTGCAATAATTTTTCTTCAAATTCTACAGCGTGAGAATCTTTGATAAAATTTTCCAATGTTTTGGTAATTCTATCAATTTCATTTCTTAAATCGGCAATATCGTATCTCGCCATTTTGCAATTAGCAATCAGCGAATTAAAGACCGAAACATCAATGCCAACTGCATTTATTCCAAGTTCGGAGGCTTGCACCATTGTTGTACCACTACCAGAAAAAGGGTCAAGTACAATATCGCCTTTCGCAAAATAAGTTTCGGTTTTGAAATTATCAGTATGATTGTCCAAAAAATATTCAATTAACTGCGGAATAAATTTCCCTTTATATGGGTGTAAACGATGAACGTGTTTGGTCGTTTCGGATTCTTTATATTGCTCAAACGACAACGCCCAATTCAAATCTTCGCCCAATTTATCTTTGAAATAACTTTCTCTTGAAGTGATATATTTTTTATAATAAGTTTGTAACTCATCTTTCAAAACCTGCGTACTTCCATTTTCTCCAACCTTCTGTATCAATCCATATTGTATTAAATAAGCAATATTTGAAGTGGTTATACTTTTTCCGGTGTAACCTGTTGCCCAAATACTTGCATCTTTTATATTCAAAAGTCCGTTCATTTTTATTTTGTCATTAATTCACCAACAAAGATAACAAATATCAACAAACAACAAATTCTTTTTCATTCCAAATTAATTTTCTACCTTTGTAAAAAACATTTTTTGAGTTATGAAGAAATATTTTTTATGTATAGTTGCGTTGGCGTGTATATCGTCTTTTTTGTCGAATGCACAGCAGGAAAGTGAGTTTTTGTTTTTTGATAAACTGACGTCAAACGGTGCAGTTAAAATTCAACAAGACCCTCGTTTGATTGATATTATGGCGACTCGTTCGGCAGAAAATAAGAAAAAAGGCGATAAAGATTTTATTCAGACAAGCGGTTTTAGGGTGCAGATATATTCGAGCAATACGCCAAGAGTTTCGAAAGACGAAGCGTTTAAATTGGAAACCGAAGTGAAAGAAAAATTTCCCGATGTGGGCACTTATATCTCTTTTTCATCGCCGTTTTGGCGCGTGCGCGTGGGCGATTTTAAAACACAGCTGGAAGCAAATGTATTGATGGAATCGCTGAAAAAAGAATTTCCCGATATTCGCGACCGCTTTTATGTGGTGAAAGATGAAGTGAGAATTCCCATCAGATAAACCGAACGCAGATGATTGATAAAACAGAAGAATTAGCTTTTCATTATAAAAAAATAATCGAGATTTTGGGTGAGGATACATCGCGCGAAGGTCTCGTTAGAACGCCTGTGAGAATTGCCAAAGCGATGCAGTTTTTGATGAAAGGCTACGAGCAAAATCCCGAAGAAATTGTCTGTTCGGCAATGTTTACCGAAGATTACAAGCAGATGGTTATTGTGAAGGATATTGATTTTTATTCGATGTGCGAACATCATTTGCTCCCTTTTTTCGGCAAGGCTCACGTTGCATATATTCCGAACAAACATATTACGGGATTGAGTAAAATTGCGCGCGTGGTCGATGTTTTTTCGCACCGTATGCAGTTGCAAGAGCGCCTTACCACGCAGATAAAAGAGTGCATTCAGCAGACGTTGAAACCGCTCGGCGTGATGGTTGTGATTGAAGCGCAACATATGTGTATGCAGATGCGCGGCATTCAAAAACAACATTCCGTTACCACAACTTCGGATTTTACGGGTATTTTTGAGCAGGCAAAAACGCGCGAAGAATTTATTAATTTGATAAAGACGTAAACTTAACAAACACTAAGACACGAAGTCAGAAAGACACGAAGTTATATTTTATAAAAATCGTTCTGTCTTTGTATCTTTTTGTCTTCGTGTTGAAAATAAAATATTTAACAATGACCGAACAGCCTTTATTAATCAAAAACCAAGAAGCGCCGTTACGACAATTCGGAAAAGGCTGTATCTGCAAATTATTGTTAGACGATGAAAAAGGATTGAAAAACTTGACCATCGGCACGGTCATTATCGAACCCGGTGAGCGCACCATAACGCACACGCGCGTGGTAGAAGAAGTTGTTTTTGCCCACAAAGGCGAAGTTTATGCTGTTACCGAAAACGCCGAATACAGACTTGCCGAAGGCGACTGCATTTTTATTCCGGCAGGCATCGAGCATTACCACGAAAACAGAAGCAACGAAACTATCGAACAGATATTTATTTTCTCTCCGCAAGGACCGGAAAAGGATATGCGAAAATTGCCGTTGATATAAAACACATTCAAGATTTAAAATTCAAGATTGCGCAAAGCGTTGAAAAATTCAAAATTTCACATTGCGTTAGTCAATTTTGAATTTTGAATCTTAAATATTGAATTTCTTTCGTGCCATCATTTCTATCGTACGGATTTTATCTTTGTAAGCATTGTTGGCATTGACTTTTGCGATGTCTAACGCAGCATCGGAATTGCCTTCCCAACGACGGCAAAAATATACCGATTCGTAAATCCGCCCGATTTGGTACTCGCGGCTGAAACGAAGTCCAAGTGCATAATCTTCGCCGTAACTCGTATTCGGAACTTTTATTTCGCGGAGCAAAGGTGTGTAAAATGCGCGAGGTGCGCCCAGTCCGTTAATCCGCAGTGCGTTGTTTCTGCCATTTTCGGGCGTCCATTCTTTGTGATCAATGAGTCCAGGCGGAATCACTTCCAAATCAACATTCGTCATCGTGTAAGAACCGACCACCATCGCGCATTTTTGCTCGTAAAAAGCATTTACGATTTTTTGCAGCGTGTTTTCATCTTGATACACATCGTCGCTGTCGAGTTGCACGGCAAACTTTCCGCATTCGGGTCGGTCAACTCCGGCATTCCAACAACCGCCTATTCCCAAATCGTTGCGTTGCGGAATAACGTGAATCACACGTTTGTCTTTTTTTGCAAAGTTTTTGATAAGTTCCGAAGTGCCGTCGGTGGAATGGTTGTCAATGATAATCAAGTTGAATTTGAATGTTGTTTTTTGATTCAACACAGAAATAATCGCGCCTTCCAATGTTTTTTTTCTGTTTTTTACGGGAATAATAACAGACGCTTCAAATTCAAAATTTTTATCTTCAACAAAATCAATTTCGTTGAATTTCGGTGCAAGATAAACGCCGATTTTTTTCAAATGGTCGGTGCAGGCAATTTCCATATCTATCTGCACATCATGATTTTTCGGATCAACGTAATCGAACTGTTTTTCGCCGCTTTTACGTGTATCGTTTTCGATTTCCGAATACAGAAATTCGTTGATGTGTATAAGCTCCGCTTGTTGCGAAACTTTTAATCGTAAATTATAAAGTCCGGCGTAAGGATACGTTATTGTGATTTCTTTTACTGCTTTTTTCAATGTTGAGGCATTAAAAAACAGCACCGAGCCGAAATTAAAATCATCTCTGATGCTTCCAAATTGATAATCGTTGGTTGGCAACGCGACTGATATTCCGTCAATTATTTGATAACAATCGGAATAAACCATTCCTGCTTGCGTGTCGGAAGCTATTTTGCAAAATCTTTCCAACGCATATTGACCTAATTTCAAGTTTGTATATTTGGTGTAAATAAGCGAAAAATCGGTATCTGATTTTTGGGCAATTTTGTTTATTGTATCACTGCTTGTTAGATTATTTACGCTGATAATTTCACAGCCGCTAATCGCGGCAACATTGGGCGAACTGCTCAATAAAAATATTTTATTTACTAACGTCGATTGTTGCAATTCGCCGATGGTTTGGCTTGCTTGCTCAAGATTTTGGAACGGAATAAAGCAGTTTATTTTCATAATTTTACGAGTTTTAAAGTTGTCTAAAAAGTTCAACATACGCTGTCATTGCGGGTCAAGCTCGCAATGACAGACTTTTATATCATAATTCTTCTTGCCAATAAAAACCTAATGGCGTAATATTCTTCTTTCATACTCGAAACAATTATATTTCTGTTTGTTGAGGCGTGTATAAAAAAAACATCGTTGTTGTCGATATTCGTAACGATGCCGACGTGTCCCACGACGCCGTTGCGCGTTCGTCCTTCAAAAAAGACTAAATCACCGATTTGCAAATCCTGCCGATTTATTTTTTCGCCTATTCGGGCGATATCGCGACTGGAGCGAGGAAGTGTTTTGCCAAATTCATTGAAAACAAAGAAAACAAATCCTGAACAATCGAAGCCGTTGGACGTTGCGCCACCGTATTTGTAAGGCGCACCTAAGTGTTTTTTTGCAAAAGAAATCAATTCCATTTTGGCATCCAGTGTTTGTTCCGACAGTATCAAATCCCAAGTTATCAATTCAATATCGTCTTCAAAATCAAAAGCTTGCGCGTTATTTTCCAACACAAAAACGAAAAGAAATAAAAAGCAAAAAACAATGTTTCTAAACATAATCTTATTTTAGTAGTACAAAAATAGGATTATTTTCTCTAACAGTAAAGAAATAAACTGAAATATGAGAAACACAAAAAAGAGTATGAAAAATTTCATACTCTTTTTTGTGTTTCTCAATCAGAATATTGTTTTATTTTACCTCAAAAGTTGCACCTAAAGCACATTCAAAACCTGCATCAAAAACAACATTTTCTGCTGCATCGAAAATTACCTGCGCATTATTGGTTATTATAACATCGCCTTGCGGTTTAGAAGTGGTTACACTACGTCCTACATAAATGTTTTTTCCAACATAATACTTATCGGTTGTTATTGTTTCATTTTGAATGTAAACATCTGTGGAATAATTCTTTATTAATCCGTTGCCGGAATGTATCAGCGAATTGATAGAAGAAATACAACCACTTGATTGTCCGGGAAAATATGCAGGATTAATCCCTAAAATATAACCGGCATATAAATTCAAAGAGGTGTTGTCGTCAACAAGATTTAGGTTTGCTATTGACAAACAACAAATATAACCGCCCGACAGTATTTTGATAGTAGCACCGTTTTTTAGCGTTAACGAACCCGATAATTTCAATGAACCTCCACTTTGTACATCTATATTGCATTTATCCAATACTGCCAAAGACATTATTTCTAAATATCCGCCATTTTTCACCAAAATACTAACCGGTTCGTTGCATATATAATGGAGCCGTTACCCTCTATAATCAATTTACTATTTGCTTCTACAATAATCTTTTTTTGTTGCGGCAAGTAGGCTTTGCACGACAAGGTAACAGTAGCTCCGTTACTAATGGTAACATCGGAACTGAACAAGCGTGGCAAGTTCCATGTTTGATCGTCGGTAACTGAAACCATTGACTCATTATGCAAGCAATTATCCACTACTTTCGACCGCCATCCGACTGTCATTAATCGCCGCATTTTTCCCATTTGACGAGGCGACAAATGACCTTTACTACTTGCAACTCCCATAATATTATTGCTGCAATTTAAATCGGTATTGTAATTACACTGTCCTCCTACATCGGGCAAATAGGTGTCAGATAATTCATCCGGCTGATGTGTATGCAACAATCCTAACGCATGTCCAAGTTCATGCACAATATGGGTAGCACAAATAGAACGAGCCCAAGGGTTATTCAGCCAATTATAGTAATAGGAATACAAACCCACGCAATTCTTATCTTCTCCATTTAAACCAAAACCTTCGCCGGCTATGTGAGGGTGAGGAGTTCCATCATCATTCAATAGTTCTACAAAGAAAATATTGATGGAATGGTTTATATTAACACCGTATTGATTAAAATACACATCGCGAGTTCCATACGGTTTGGAATGAGCAAAAATACTATCATGATGGAAATAAATACCATCAATACGATACCGTATTTTCGCATCGGGAAGATAAGGATCGCTTTGGGGACCGTTCCAAATCGGCGCTTGATTGTTTGCCAAGACAGCATTTGCATCATCAAATAATTGCTCTATATATGCTATATCGGTAACCGTATTTTGAAAATTGCCGATTCCGTTATTTCCCATAATATGTAAATTAAGCCGAACTATGTAAATTGGACTATTGCTATCGGGAAAATAGGCATCATTTACCGTTTCAATAGCATGTGTATCATTAAGGGTACATTGTGCATACGTTGAATACGCCAAGATTGTAAAAACAAAAACATATAATATTCGTTTCATGGTTTACCGATTTTAAACGTCTTTATCCCCTCATTTTTTGTTTCTATACTCAATATGAAAATTCCGGAAGAAAGATTGGCAATTGATATTCTTTGATTATTATCAATCTTTTCCGACAATACAACTTTACCGTCTATACTATAAAACCGTGCGTTATCGGTTTTCAATTGTAGCGAAGCCGGTAATTGTACATAGTCATGAGTAACAATCAAAGCCGTTTGCTCTTTTGCAGAAGATATTCCAAGAGGAACATCGCAGGGTTCTGTTGTTTCATTATCCGAATAACAATAGAATAGAGGGACAAACATATGTCCTATTGAGTAAGGGTATAGAAACAAATGTCCGTTTCCTCCAAGTCGCTCAGTTGCTGTAATTCCGAAAGAACATGCATAATATGCGTTTTTTAATCTAAGAGATTTAAGTTTTAAGCCAGAATAGTTAATATAATCGACCTCTTCTACATCTATAGTAATAGTGGGATTCCCCATTCCGGTTCCATCGCAATCCAAACAAGGGATTTCCCAACTATCGCCCACGTTTGCCGAAAAATCGTATAGCAAATCAAACTCCTTATCCCATTTATTCCAATGGTACACTTTTTGTTCTTCCACACATAAGTATTCATAACCGGCAATATATGCACGTTCTTCTCCGTAATACTCCGTTTGTTTCAGTATTACACATTTTTTTTCTTCAATGATTGTATCCTTAAACGCTTCGAATGTGCGATAATACCACTCAGGAGTGTGTGGACCTATCTGAATTTTATAATACCACTTTGCACCAATTGGAGCAAATATCATTTCGCTATCCTCATTCTGTGCGTTCACTTGCAACAACGTCATAAAGGCTAATAAAATAAATACTGTTTTTTTCATGGTTTATTGATTTTAAATGTTTTGACACCTTCGTTTTTTGTTTCTATACTTAATATGAAAATTCCGGAAGAAAGATTAGCAACTGATATTCTTTGATTATTATCAATCTTTTTCGACAATACAACTTTACCGTCTATACCATAAAACCGTGCGTTATCGGTTTTCAATTGTAGCGAAGCCGGTAATTGTACATAGTCATTAGTAATAATCAAAATCGTTTGTTCTTTTGTAGAAGATATTCCAAGAGGAACATCGCAGGGTTCTGTTGTTTCATTATCCGAATAACAATAGAACCAAGGCACATCCATACCATCATACGCATAACCATATAAAAACATATACCATCCGCCGCCTAAACGCTCTGTTACTGTTTGGTTTCCAAAAGAATATAACGACATATCGGCTACAACTTTAAGTTGTTTAAGCGTTAAGCCGGAATATTCAATATAACCAACTTCTTCTACACGCATAGTAACCGCTTCCTCCCAACAATATAGACAAGGTATTCGCCAAGTGTCGCCTACATTTGTCGAAAAATCGTATAACAAGAAAAATTCTTTTTCACACTTATTCCAATGATATACTTTTTGTCCTTCCGTGTAAAAGTATTCATAACCGATAATTTTAGCGGGTCTTTCTATATGATATTCCGTTTGTTCTAATATTACACATACTTTATCTTCAATAATGGTATCTTTAATGGCTTCAAATGTGCGGTAATACCAAGCGGGAGCGAAACTACTATACTGAACCTTATAACACCACTTTGCACCAATTGGAGCAAATACCATTTCTTCATTCTCTTGTGCATTTACTTGCAACAACGTCATAAAGGCTAATAAAATAAATACTGTCTTTTTCATGATTTTTTCCTTCTATCTCGTTAAAATCATCTATTTCGTATCCACAGGCTTGCCGTCGCAAATCAGTGTGTAAAAATAAATTCCTGCTCTTAGTGCAGAAACCTGTAAAGTAGTTACGCCTTTACCTTGTTCAAAAACAGAGTGCTTTGTCCTAAAGTTATTTCCTGATTTAAACCAAGATAATTTATGGACAACCATTATCATCAATTATTATTTCAAATTCAGCACCTAATTTTACCTCGAAATTGTTGCCTAATTCAACCTCAGGAGCTTTATATATGGTGTAGCCACTATTTACAACCTGATTTGATGTGATTTTTTGAGTTGCTTGATATTTATTAAAACCACTGACAGTTCCATTCAATGTTAGGTTATTGGGAAAACTACCGGTTAAAAAAGCACTTCTACTTGCTAAAAAAGGGCTTATTTGATCGATAGATGTCTGACAAAACCATAAATTTGAAGATATATTATACCCTTGACACATTATAGAGCGAAAGTCATTGCCACAAAGACATTCTGGTGGCACCGGATACATTAAATTTGCATCCAGTGCATTAAGATTATGGCCTATTTCATGAGTAACGGTTTTGTACGTTATTGACCAAAACGGACTTAGTCCATAAGCGTAAGAATTATTAGTTATTGGCGTTGTAGGATTATCTATCCGCCCTATCCATGCACATCCCAAAAGTTGTGCTGTAAATAAGTGAGCGATGTTTCTCGATATTTCTGTCATGTTACTATTCCAGTAGTTCCTAAATTGAGATAATAAATCGCTACAAGTAGCTGTTTGTGTATATGGATATCCATTTGATGTTGTTGTCCAAACATTCTGATAAGTAATGATAAATCTCAAATTAAATGTTGATTCATAAAATCCTTCGACGATATTTAATATCGAAAAAACATAGCCATAAGTATTTGTTAAATTACTTCCATTTCCCTGATAAGTTCCATAATCAGCATCAGTGGCTATTTTTAAGTAATAGGTACAAGGAGTGTAAGCACTACTACTTCTCATTACACTTTCTTCCTCGTTTTCATTTTCACCATCATCAGGAACTATCAATGCATCATGGATGTAATCAAAAATTTCATTTTCAAAAATAATATCCGAACTTTTATATACAATTAAACTTTCATCCAAACTGTTTTTTGTATAATCTTTTGCAGGTCTTATCACATAGTGAAATTTTTCATCTAATATCACACCGAAAAAATTATTTTCATCAATGGTAAATCGTGCGATTTGATTAGTTGAAGTTGTACCTTTGAATGTATTTACATGGTATGACTCATATTCAAATTTTCCTTTGTCCGAGATATACGTTTGTTTATAATCAGGCGCACGCATATCGTTGAGTTGCAGGTCAAGCGTCCAATCCTGCTGTTCATCAATATGAAGTCGAAATTGACCTGTTCCATTAGTACGAAGGGTATTTATTATTTCTCTTTTATCTATTGTAAAAGTGGCGTATTCTTTTAAATGCTGTTCAAGAATAACCTTGTCTTTCGTTATCAATACTGCTTTTTGAGTAGACAAATCAATTTGAGAATTAACTTTTCCTGTACATAACGAAACGATAATAATTACTGAAAAAATAAATTTTGTTTTCATGGCGCAATGTATTTAATAGTTACTACCTCATCATTCATATTTATTTTACACACAAAAATATTCCCAGCCAAAGCAGGACGATAACTATTGGATGTTGTTATTGCTTCATGTACCAATTTTCCTGATAAATCATAAAATGAAAGTTTTACAACCTTGTTTCCCGAATTCTCAAAGAAAATAGTTCCATTTTGTTGATAGATATTATTTTTTATATAAATGGGTTGAATTGCAGTTATGTTGTTTAAGTACGCTTGTAATTCTTCCCACGACATAGTTATCTCTGGTGGGTATTGCCATTCATTTAGAGGAGGGAATATTCGTCCGGTTACAAGACCATTCGACAATTTAAGTATAGAGTATCCGCATTCGAAAGTTGCATAATCACCGGAAGTTTCAATACATTCTTCATGGACGTAAGGTTTGCCTACTAACATAATCAACGTGTCATTTTCATTATACCAAAGCATACTCTCCGATCTTGCATTTGCTATGCAGATAAAGCCACTTTCTTCGGAAGGAGCACCACCACCCCAAACAAAAATAGATGATTTATCGTCAAGATTTCCTTTCAGGTCTTCAATAACTTTAATAGTGCGACCATATTCATATATTTCCAATGCCACTCCTTTAATAAAGAAAATTTCATTTTTTTGGAAATTATTCGAATAATTTTCCGTAAACGATTTAAGTGTAAACAGACAACTAGCATTTGAATGCACAGAAATCATTGATAAAATACTTATCAATAATATTTTTAGAATTTTTGCTTTCATTATATCTATCTCCTTATCTCGTTAAAATCATCTGTTTCGTATCCACAGGCTTGCCGTCGCAAATCAGCGTATAAAAATAAATGCCCGCTCTTAGTGCTGAAGCTTGTAAAGTCGTTACACCTTTACCTCGTTCAAAAATAGAAATATTCCGTTGTTGAAAACCGTTTATATCGTAAATATAAATATCGGCTTTTTTTACGGTTTCGGGGATAAAGTAACCGATTTCGGTAACTTCGTTAAATGGATTAGGCGTATTTTGTAATAATAGCGGTATGGATTCTATGCCACTTTCTCTGAAAACATCTTCATTAATAGATTTTATATCCATTAGTTTTACTAATTGTTTGATTTGTTCGTGTTGTTTTTCGATTTCCAATCGTTGGGCTTTCAGCGCTTCGACAATAATAGGGATTAATCCAACATAATTGACTGAATAATAACCGGCTGAATCTTGAAATACTAAATCGGGAAAAACTTCTTTTAACTCTTGGGCTAAAAAACCATATTCGGGAAATTCTTCGTTTTTTTTCTTTTCCGAAAATAGTTCTTCAAAGCCTGTTGGCGGAAGTGTTTTTTTATAGGATTTTCCTTGCAGTAAATAAAGTTTGTCTTTTTCTTCGAATAAAGGTTTTATATTACTTTTCAAACGCTCGTCGGAAGGATAAATCGTTGCATTAACTCTAATTGTTCCGTTTACATCTAACTTATAGGAAGGAGCTCTACCTATGCCTACATTTCCATCGTCATTTAAAATTAACATTGGATTGTTACAGATGCCTCCGCTTCCACAACTATAATCATTGTATGCCCAAAATTGAAGAGCGTTTCCATAAGCACCCGTCATATTGAAAATATGCCATCTCGTCGCTTGGTAAGGATTGTTTTTAGTCGTATTTTCCAAGATAAGACGTCCGCCTAATTCGCTGCTACTACCGGTTATTTTTATAGAAGCTTCATGCGGATCGGTAATTTCTAATCCGCCATTTATTTTCTGAGTGCCTACATTGTGTAAAATTCTTGCCCAGGTACCAACTCCATTTACATTTGTACTTCTAAAATACATGACCGGCAACGTGTTACTGCTACGTATGGCAATTTGACCTCCATAGCGGTAAGTAGAACTATTAGAACGATGTCCCAAATTTACTCCCCAAAACCACTGTGAAGGTTCCGGCGAATTAGCGGCATTGTCGGAATCATAAAAACCACTCTGCCACAAATCATTCCAATTGGCAATTAAATTTGGTCTGTTTACAAGTACTCTTTGTGCTTCTGTTGTACCCACAGAATTAACCTTAAGTTATGCCGACACATTCGCTAAAAAAGCGATACAAATAAGTGTAAAAATCATTTTTCTCATAATAGTTGAAATTTTAAGTTAGTAAATAAAATCAGTTTATATATTAATACATATTTTCTCAGCTAAAAATCACATAAAAACTATTGAAACACAGCAAATTTAATTTGTGGTTCACACAACTCAACAAGAAATTCAACTTCACATTTGGCAAATATATTTAAAAAGAAATACATACACAATTTTTTTGGATAAAAAATAAATATTCTCATACTGATTGGCGTTTGAATTATTCTACTGATTAAATTTTTTGCAACAAAACACAAATGGATGATATTGATTATCATCCATTTGTGTTTATGGTAAAGTCTTTTGACTTTTAAAGTAATAAAAACATCACATGCGACTTTCTACCACATCCCAATCAACAATACTCCAAAGGTCGTTCAAGTGGTCGGCACGACGATTTTGATAATCAAGATAATATGCGTGTTCCCACACATCAAAACACAACAATGGTTTTAGTTGACTGCGAAGAGGATTGCCGGCATTGGGTTCTTTAGTGATAACCAACTTACCGTTTTTATCTACCGAAAGCCACGCCCAACCGGAGCCGAACTGTCCTACGCCTGCCGCTACAAATTCTTTTTTGAAATTTTCAAGACTACCAAAATCTCTGTTGATAGCTTCTGCTAATTTTCCTCTTGGTTCCTTATTGTTGGGATTGGGAGAAAATTGCAAGAAATACATATTATGATTTAATACTTGTCCCGCATTGTTGAAGATAGCGCCTTCGGGCGCAGCCACTACGATTTCTTCCAATGTTTTTTTCTCCAATTCTGTGCCTTGTATCAAACTGTTGAGGTTGTTTACATAAGCCAATAAGTGTTTGCCATGATGAAACTCTATTGTTTTCTGACTAATAACGGGTTGCAACGCATCTGATGCGTAAGGCAACTTAATTAATTCGAATGCCATAATTGTTTTATTTTTTATGTTGATTATAATTATATAAACATTTTTAGTTGAAGTTTGTTCATTAAATTGCATTTTATTTGGCACATATTAAAAATTATTCTACTTTTGCACCGCAAGAACGGCGAGATAGCTCAGATGGTTAGAGCGCATGATTCATAATCATGAGGTCCCGAGTTCAATTCTCGGTCTCGCTACAAAAAGCAAATCAAACACTTACAAGTAATCCTGTAAGTGTTTTTTTCTTTTAAAAAACTGCTTACATTTGCAAAGTCTAACACCAACTTTATGAGCGATAATAATGTAATATCCCAAAAACACCCAAAAGGATTGTATCTTCTTTTCGTTACCGAAATGTGGGAACGGTTTAGTTATTATGGTATGCGAGCTTTGCTCATTCTTTATCTTACCAAAGAATTTATAGACGGCGGATTAGGCTTCGCCGAAGAATACGCTACGTTACTCTACGGATTTTTCACCGGATTTGTTTATTTCACGCCGCTTATTGGCGGCTGGTTGGCAGATAATTATATTGGTCGGCGAAAAGCCATCAGCATTGGCGGATTTGTGATGATGGCGGGTCAATTTTGCTTGGCTGCTCAACAAAGCACCACTTTTCTTTACCTCGGATTATTCCTTCTGATTATCGGAAATGGATTTTTTAAACCCAATATTTCGGTGGTTGTCGGCGATTTGTACGAACCAAACGACCCTCGGCGAGATTCTGCTTTCACTATTTTTTACATGGGAATAAATCTTGGCGCGCTGGCTGCTCCGATTCTTACCGGTTGGCTGGCTGTGGTTTATGGTTATCGCTACGGATTTTTAGCGGCAGGAATCGGAATGTTGCTCGGATTAATCGTTTATAATGTATTAGGTAACAAATACTTGGGCGACATCGCCAAAAAACCAAAAGGACGAGAAATTAAGAAAGATGCCGGCAATGCTTCATTAACCAAAGAAGAAAAAGACAGAACTTGGGTGATTATTATATTGGTTATTTTTTGCACTATCTTTTTCGCGGGATTTGAACAAGCGGGCAGTTCTATGTCGCTCTACACCAACAAATTTATTGACAGAACAGTTGCCGGATTTACCATTCCGACAGAATGGTTTCAATCGGTGAATCCATTGTTTGTTATTTTGCTGGCGCCACTTTTTTCTAAACTATGGTTCGGATTAGCCGTAAAAAAGAAAGATCCGTCTATTCCGTACAAAATGGGAATCGGTATGATATTGCTCGGACTTGGTTATGTAATTATGCTCGGCGCCGTTATTCAACGAGGCGGCGATATTCAAGACGAAGCCATAAAAGCCAATATGATGTTTCTGCTGGGAACGTATTTATTGCATACGATGGGCGAACTTTGTTTATCACCGATAGGTTTATCAATGGCAACAAAACTGGCACCGCCAAAACTCGCTTCACTGCTTATGGGTGTGTGGTTGCTCACAAGTTTCTTTGCCAACATTGCCGGCGGATTTATCGCTTCTTATGTATCGAAAGTCGGGGCTTATACCATTTTTGCTTCCATCGCCGGAATATCTGTCTTTTTTGGAATTGTTTTGATGTTTATGAATCGGTGGTTAATGAAAAAATCGCATGGAGTGTTGTGATTTCACAAAGAAAGGAAAATAAAAATATCGCGACAATTTTATCAAAAAATGCAGATTCCGAAAAATCCGCATTAAAAAAAAGGTTTTTATTTCTTCGCTATTTCACGTAAAAAACCTCTTCACGCAAATGTACTATCTCTTGTCCCATTGTTTGAATTAATTTCTGAGTAGTTTCGCAGTTTTCTTGGTGATAGTAATTTTCAAATCGTAAATCTTTCCTATCTTTGCACTTCCAAATTTTCACACCATGAGCAAAGAATATACAACTGAATTATTAATTGATTTCGGCGAAGACGGACAAAAATTGTTACCTGTTGTTACGCAAGATTACACCACAAAAGAAGTGCTGATTTTAGCATTTGTGAACAAAGAGGCTTTCGACGAAACGCGCCGGAGCGGTTATGCCACATATTGGAGCCGCAGTCGTAGCGAATTGTGGAAGAAAGGATTAACATCGGGCGATATGTTAACAATAGATGAAATTCGCATCAACTGCGAACAAAATTCGCTGTTGTATTTGGTAACACCACAAGGGAAAGGCGCCTGCCATGCCAAAAAAGAAAACGGAATGCCTTATGCATCATGCTATTACCGTAAAATAAACGAAGATAATTCATTGGAAATAACGGAAAAGTAAAAATTAAAAAAGAATACCAATAAGTCCCGAAGGGACGCAATGTTAATAACCGTAGGTAAGCGTAGCGCATCCTACGAAAAAAAAATAAAAACAATGTTAAAAATAGGAATGCCTGCCGGTTCGCTTGCCGACCCCAACAGAGGCGGAAATTTAGTAAATCTACTGGCTAACAGCGGTTTTAATGTATCGGGATATGCACAAGGCGGTCCTACAAAATTTACTTCGGTCAATTATTTATTTGGTTGGGACGGACGTCCGCAGGAATTTGGCGCACAACTCGAACTCAACGAGATAGACGTGGCGATTGCCGGTAATGACTGGATTAAAGAGCGAATACTGGAAATGAAATTGGAATATGGAAAAGAGATAAATCTAGAACATATTTTGCCATTAAATCGCGGCGGCGTAAAGTTGGTCGGGATAGTTGAAGGCGATGAATTTGATACAATTGAAGATTTTCTAAAAAATCTTTGTTCACAAAAGAAATTAATTACCGTTGTATCCGAAATGCCTTATATGGCGTTAGATTGGTTGCGTAACAGATTAGATGCGATAGGATTATTGGACAAATATCAATCGTTTTCGGTGCAAAAATATAAAACGCCGTCAAAAATAGAATCGGGCATCGTTATCTACGAAACTTGGGGCAAAACCGAAGCCAAAATTAAAAATGGCGGTGCCGATATTGGTATGGAAATAACCCAATCGGGCAGCGCGATTAAAAATTACGGATTGAAAATTATTGACACCATCATGCACTCGCAAACAAGCATTTGGATAAATCCCGAAGTGCGAAAAGATGCGGAAAAATCGGAACTTTTAAATATGTTTTTGTTGAATTTATATGGTTCGATAAACGCAGAAAATAAAGTGATGATAATGTTTAATGTTTCCAATCAAAATGTAAACGAGATAGACCAATATTTGCGCGAAAAAAATCTGTTTGCCGACGAGCCAACCGTAAGCGTGGGTAAAGAATTTACCGTGTATAACGTTCAAATAGATGCGAATTGCAAAGACGAACCGTTGGCAAAAGTACGTTACGAATTGGCAAAACGAGGAGCAACGGGCATCAATACACTGCCGATTCAGTCATCTATTCCGAGTTTAAAGGTGATAATGAAATAACCAAATTATAGAAAGGGACTGTAAAAAGGCACACGGAATACACGGATTAGACAGATTAACACAAGAAAACAAAACACAGATTTTATAACTTGCTAATTATAAGCAATATAAAATCCGTGTTTTTCCGTTAAATCTGTGTATTCCGTGTGCTAAATTACTTTTGCGTCAACTTCATAATGCGTTCTGTTGGCGTTTGTTTTACCTTTTATTTCTTCTTTACGTAATTTTTCTTCTGTTTGGGTTGCTCTAAAAAGATTTGCAGCCAATTCAGTACTTCCCATATGGTCGAGTATCTGTTCGCTCTTTTTTAATCCTTTTCGTTTATGTATATCTTTTGCCTCAAGTCCGCCGTAAAGTCCGGCATAGCCATGATTTTGAAAAATAGCAAAATCTCGATTGTCAATAACACCTGCATTTTTTGCTGTTGAAGCAAGATGTGCATTATGTTTTTTCATTTCTTCACGCAGAAACAACCGCTTTTCATCTTCCGAACTCAAACGATTGTACCCTTCCATTTGTTGAATTTCCCGCAAGCGAGTTTGAACAGCAAAATACGTTCGTCCTAATGCGACAATTTCTTTTGTTGGGTCTGCATTTTAAACAATAAGATAACAAGCATAACGAGATAGTTTAATCGTTTCAACTTCTCGAAAAGCAGTAGAGCCAATCGCGACCATATCGAGGATAACCTCGATATGGTCGGAAACCGCTTGGTTACTATTCTTACAAGCTATTTCTGCTCGTTCTATTACCGGCAAAAAATGTCTGTATTCAGAATATTCAAGTATCTTTGCAATATCTTTTGACGATCAATATTCAATTCCGTTATCATCTATTCTACGAATTTGCTCAAAAACAGAAAGGTTATTTTTTACGATATTTTTTTACATATAAGTTATTTCTTTTTGCAAAAAATCACAAAAAAAACTCGTCAAGCTCTTTCTAAGAAAGAATTTGATAAGGATTGATTATTTGAATAATTGTTTTATTTTTGTTAGAAATATGACAATATGAACCTCAACGAATTAACCCTATTAGCTCAAAAAGCCGAACCAACTTCAAAAGCTTTCTTGAAAAAGAATAAGAAAAAATTGGAGAAAATAGATTCGGTTGTGCTCGGTTTGCATAATGAAATAACAGCTAAAACCGATTGTTTGCAATGTGCAAATTGTTGTCGTTCGTTGGGTCCGCTAATTACCAATAAAGACATTGACAATATCGCAAAATCGTTGCGAATGAAATCTGCTGACGTTATTTCAACATACTTAAAAATAGACGAAGACGGCGATTTTGTGTTCCAAAATATGCCTTGTCCATTTTTGATGAACGATAATTATTGCTCCATTTACGAATACCGTCCTAAAGCCTGTCGTGAGTATCCGCATACCGACCGCCCGAAATTTTATCAAATTTTTAATTTGACCATAAAAAACGCGTATACCTGTCCTGTTGCGTACGAAGTATTGGAAAAACTGAAAATGATTAAATGACAATTTGAAACTAAAAACACGTTTTTTTTGGAAATTTAAAATCATTATTGTACTTTTGTACGCAAATTGTAAAGCAGAAGAAAATAGAAACAGATTTTTTCAAAAATGAAATAAGTTTTTAACAAAAACTTCTGACCTTTGTACAAGAAATTAATCAATAAAATATATATAAAATTATGGAACAAGCAGTACAAGAATTTATGGCGAATGTGATTGCCAGAAATCCGGGTGAAACTCTTTTTCACCAAGCCGTACAAGAAGTCGTAGAAACATTAATCCCTTTCATTGAGGAAAATCCGAAATATAAATCAGCCAAGATTCTCGAAAGAATGATTGAGCCTGAAAGAGTTATTATTTTCCGCATTCCTTGGATGGACGACAAAGGCGAATACCAAATCAACCGCGGTTACCGCGTTCAGATGAACAGTGCCATCGGTCCTTACAAAGGTGGTATGCGTTTTCACCCTTCGGTAAATTTGAGTACGTTGAAATTTTTGGCTTTCGAGCAGACGTTGAAAAACAGCTTGACAACTCTTCCAATGGGCGGCGGCAAAGGTGGAACAGACTTTGAGCCGAAAGGAAAATCCGAAAATGAAATTATGCGTTTCTGCCAAAGCCTTATGACCGAACTTTACCGTCATCTTGGTCCAGACCTTGACGTTCCTGCCGGCGACATCGGCGTTGGCGCACGCGAAGTGGCGTATATGTTTGGACAATACAAAAGAATTAAAAATGAATTTACCGGTGTTTTTACCGGAAAAGGACTTGATTTCGGAGGTTCGTTAATCCGCCCCGAAGCTACCGGTTACGGCACAACTTACTTTGCCGAATTTATGTTGAATACAAAAGGCGACACGTTGAAAGGAAAAACGGTAGCTATTTCCGGTTCAGGAAATGTAGCGCAATATGCTGTTGAAAAATGTCTTCAAATGGGTGCGAAAGTGGTTACGCTTTCCGACTCTGACGGAACAATTTACGACGAAAACGGCATCACAACCGAAAAATTGGCTTATGTGCAAGAATTGAAAAACGTAAAACGTGGCCGCATCAAAGAATATGCTGACAAATACGGTGTGAAATATTTTGAAAACCAACGCCCTTGGAAACTTGGTAAATTCGATGTTGCGATGCCAAATGCTACTCAAAACGAATTAGACGGAAGCGATGCCGAAACATTGTTGGCAAACGGTTGTATCTGTGTGTCGGAAGGAGCAAATATGCCTTCGAATCTTGATGCAGTAAATAAATTCTTGGAAGCGAAAATTCTTTACGCACCGGGCAAAGCATCGAATGCCGGAGGTGTTGCAACTTCGGGACTCGAAATGTCGCAAAACTCACTTCGTTTGTCTTGGAGCAGAGAAGAAGTGGAAGAAAGATTAAAAGTTATTATGAAAAATATTCACGACAACTGCGTGAAATATGGAAAAGAAGCCGACGGCACTGTCAACTATGTGAAAGGGGCAAATATTGCCGGATTCATCAAAGTTGCGAATGCTATGATAGCACAAGGGCTTGTATAATAACTGAATGATTAAATAACTGAGTAACTGAATTATTCAATTACTCAGTTATTTTTTCTTAATTATTACTATTGCTATGGAAAAAATAAAAGTTGCCATTGTTGGTTATGGAAATATCGGCAAGTTTGCTGTGGAAGCTGTACAAGAAGCGCCGGATATGGAATTAGTCGGCATTGTGCGCCGTGTTTCTTCGTTGGGAAAAACGCCGATTGAATTAACCGGCATAAAAATTGTTTCAAACATTGATGAATTGGGAAAAGTTGACGTGGCGATTCTTTGTGGACCAACGAGAAGCATTCCCGAAACTGCGCTTGCGCTGATACAAAAAGGCATTTGCACAGTCGATAGTTTCGATATTCACGGACAAGAATTGTGGAACCTTCGCCAATTGTTAGACAAGGCAGGAAAAGAACACAACGCTGTTTCGATTATTTCTGCCGGATGGGATCCGGGAAGCGATTCTGTTATCCGCACGCTAATGTTGGCAATGGCGCCCAAAGGAATTACCTACACGAATTTCGGACCTGGAATGAGTATGGGACATTCTGTAGTGGCGCGTTCCAAAGAAGGCGTTAAAAATGCGCTGTCGATGACTATTCCGTTAGGAACAGGCGTGCATCGCCGTATGGTGTATGTAGAGTTAGCTGAAGGAGCAACGTTGGAAAATGTAACAAAAGCTATCAAGGTGGATTCTTATTTCAGCAAAGACGAAACGCACGTTATCGAAGTGCCAAGCGTTGATGTGTTGCAAGATATGGGACATGGCGCGTTTATTGAACGCAAAGGTGTTTCGGGAAAAACGCAGAACCAATTATTTGGGTTTCGAATGAAAGTAAACAATCCGGCGCTTACGGCTCAAGTGATGTGTTCTTGTGCACGCGCTGCTAAACGACAGTTGCCCGGCGCTTACACCATGCCTGAAATTGCGCCAATGGATTATTTGCCTGGAGACAAAGAGGCATTGGTAAAATTGTTAGTCTAATTATAAAAAGGAGTTATCTAAAAAGGCACACGGGACACACGGATTAAACTGGAATTCCACCCAATTCTTGCCGTGCCAAAATTCACTGTCGCAAAACACGGCAATTTTATATTTTTTAAAAGTAAAATCGGGGTTTCCAAAAACGGTTTTATCGTTTTTTCGATAACGTAATCCAATATTCCAAAGCGCTTTACCCAAAACAATTTCAATCCGAGAATTTTTATTTTTCACGGCTTGCATATTTTTTTGCGTTGCTCTTTGGTCAACTTATCCATGCTGTGCAAAATTACAATTCTTTTTGTTATTCTCGCACTTTCGCAGCTTGCAAATGGACGGTAAAGTTTTCAACAATCGAAGAAATTGCGGCACATCAAAACTGTTCCAACACTTTTATTCTCTTTTTTATGGGCGGATGCGTGGCGAAAAGCGATGCAAATGCTGCTTTTTTTGGCGAATGTTCAATGAAAAGTTGCGCTACATCATCGGGAGCCGGTTTTTGAAGATTTGGATTTCCGGAAATTTTACGCAATGCCGAAGCTAATGCCAATGGATTTTTTGTCATTTCCGCAGCGTCGGCATCAGCTAAATATTCGCGTTTTCGGCTGATGGCGAAACGCATCAAGATAGAAAGGAAATATCCGATAATCGCAATCAATATAACGACTACATACAGCAATGCCGCGCCTTTGTTGTCGTTATTGCTTCTTCTGCTTCCGCCGAATATCATCGACCGAAAACCGATTTGTGCTATCATCGCAAAGATGCCTACAAACACAATGGAAATAACAAGCAATCGCACATCACGATTGCGGATATGCGCTAATTCATGGGCAATAACAGCTTCCAATTCGTCATCGTTCAAGCGGTCGATAATGCCGCGCGTAAGCGTTACCGTGTACGTTTTATCGCTCATTCCGCTGGCAAAAGCGTTTAGCGCCGGATCTTCAATCACGTTTACTTTCGGCATTTTCATACCATTTGCCATACATAAATTTTCGACCAAATTATATACGCGCATATTTTCTTTTCGCGAAAGTGGCTTCGCTTGCGTAGCATTTTGTATGATTGATGTATTGATAAAATAGGCAATCAGAAACCAAAGCAACACGCCGCCGAACACAATCGGCGCTGTGTCTATAAATCCTTGATTAACAAGCTGAATAGACGGATATTCGTATCCAAAATGAACGAATGCGAATATTCCCACATACGTTAGTCCGAGAACCAGCACGGGAAATAATAAAACGAGTATCAACGAGCGGAAATTATTCTGCCGCTGTTGAGCTGATAAACCGATATATTTCATATTTATGTTATTTTACTTTTTAAACGCAAAGACACAAAGTCGCAAAGTTTATATTTTCTTTGTGTTTTTGTGCCTTTGTGTTCAACGTTTTTTTTAGTCAAATTTTATTTGCGGTGCTTGTTCGAGTGTTACTCTTTCGGTACCCAAATCAAACATTGGCTCTTTTTTGAAT
>Ga0099364_10001381_pt1 | contig 40276 bp, 50 predicted proteins | sample TergutTh196P3_FD_73070 | JGI IMG/M metagenome (GOLD analysis project Ga0099364, IMG submission 73070) | Microcerotermes parvus P3 segment gut microbial communities from Pointe-Noire, Republic of the Congo - Th196 P3 | ecosystem: Host-associated > Arthropoda: Insects > Digestive system > Gut ...
AGCCGCACGTCCCGTGGATCAGCCCGTACCGACCGTGGCTGGAGCTGGTGCAATAGGCATTATCCAGCCCTTTATAACCAGATACCAGGGAGACCATGCAGGGCAGCAGGACGGAGACCACAGAAACCACGATATAGAAAAACCGCTTCCTGTAATTGATACATCGAACCGCTACGCTCTTGTTGAACCATTCATCACCGCCATAGGACAGGCTTCGGCCCGGGACAGAAGCCGTTCCCTGGATGATCCGCTTTCATCCGTGGTAACGAAGCAAGAACACGTTCTGATTGAACCCTTGCTGGTTGAGTATTACGGAAACGGCGGCACGAAGCCGGTAAGCCTTCCGGTGGGAACCGTAACAACAAAGGAGAGGTTCGGGCTGCTGGAACCATTCATGATTAAGTGTGCACACGGAGGTGGCGAGGCCCGCAGGGTGCTTTCACTGGATGAACCCGTACCAACCCTGACCTGTAGCAATGAGAACGCTTTAATCCATCACAGCGGCGTGGGGCTGGATATACGGTTCAGAATGCTCAAGAACCATGAATTGAAGCGAGCGCAGGGATTTCCGGATGATTACGTCCTTACCGGCAACGTCACGGAACAAACGAAGCAGATCGGCAACGCCGTGCCGGTGCAAACGGCGAAGGCGCTAACACTGGCAGCGATGACAGCATAATGAGACCTCTGGGGGGGATATGAATAGTACGACAAAGCAAAGGTATATTTCAACAAGTATTTGGAGCGACACCTGGTTTGATTCCTTATCGGGAACGGAAAAGCTCATTTACTTCTACTTATTAACGAATGTCCACACCAACCCTGCCGGGATATACCCATTTGCTTTGAAGTATATTTGTGCTGATACCGGCTTCTCCCGGGACGAGGTAAACGCTGCCATGAAAAAGTTCCAGGATGCAGGGAAAGCCTTTTTCTATCGTGAATACATGATTATACCGAAATGGCTCAAGCATCAGAAAGTGAATGAGCGCACGACAATGTTTTTGGGAGCCTTGAAAGTGCTTAGAAGTCTTCCCGATGAAATAAAGGATTTTATACGGGACCGTCGTCATTACGACTTTGACGTGTCAAAATATATAGGCGATACATCGGCTATTGATAGCCTACCAATAGCCTATACCGAAAAAAGTGATAGCCTATCCCAAAATAATGGGGAGACTATGCCAAATTCAACCCACGATCTTGATCTTGATCTTGATTCTGATCTTGACTTTGATTTTGATAATAATATACGGATCGTGGAAACGCCGGATAGCCTATCCAAGCATTTTATCCGCAGATGGCAGGAAAACGCCGACATCTTCAACTGCCTTGCTCGGTTAAAACTTCCCAAGGACTGGAACGCTTTCTGGGAGCAGAATACGATGTCCCTGCAGCAAATCGACACCGCTATTAACCACTTCATCGAAGCTGTAAGAAACGGAGCAATAGAACGCAGATTCATACCCTCCTCGCCGGACGGGTTCGTCCTTAACGGCTGGCTGGCAAGAAGCCAGAACCCTTTCAAAACACAACAGGGTAAGCGCATTGCAGCAGACAACACTTCCGAGGACGAAGTGAACAAATATTTCAGGAGGATGTAATACATGGCAGCAGAAACGACACCAAAAATAACCTGTATACAGGACTTAATGTCCAGTTTTCAAGAAAGCTTGAGACAAAGACAAGCCGAATACGATGCCTTGCCGGAAGAAGAAAAACAGCGTCTCCGTGATGAAGAAAACCGGAAAGAGGAACTCCGGAAACAAGAGGAATTATTGTCCTCCTACAAAGCAAAGGGAATTCCTCCGAAGTTCTATGCTTCGGAATGGGAGAACTGGGTATGCGATACCGATGACAAATTAAAAGCATTTAACATTGTCAAAGGCATGGCGTGGAAAACAAATCTTTTCCTCTGCGGGAAATCAGGCACCGGGAAAACACACCTCGCAATGTGCCTTACTAAAGACGGTGCAAAATACCGAAGATTACCGGACATATTCAGAGAGGTAAGGACAGACTTTAATTCAGAACAAGAAACCATCGACTACTACGGAACCATAAAACTCCTCATCATAGACGAAATAGGCAGACAAAAATTTTCTTCTTTTGAGTACAACCTATTTTTTGAAATAATAGATAAACGCTGGAACCACGAAGTACCGACCACCTTAATAACGAACCAAACCGAGAAAGAATTCCTGGCCGAATACGGAACAGCAATCATCGACAGGCTTCGTCCTGTAATAGTGGACTTTAACTGGGAAAGCAGAAGGGAGAGCTTAAACCTTGATATTCCTTCTCCTAAAGAGGACGATATAGATTTTTAGTTAATTTGCAGTATAGTAAATGTACTGTTATAATTTATTCCAGGACGTTGCCGGACGCACCTGTATAGGAGTTACCTATGGGTGAGATCAGAGTAACGTGTAAGACCGCAGATTTCCTTCCCTATGACCAGATTGAGCCATTACAGGGCAGGCTCAAGAAAAGAACCGATGCACAGTTAGACAAAATATGTCGCAGTATCATAAAACACGGCTGGGCTTTTCCGGAATTCATTTGGCAACACGAAGGACATAATTACTGTCTCGATGGTCATGGACGACAGGAAGCCATTCCCAGACTTATAGCAATGGGATATACCATACCTTTAATTCCTGTTGTTTACATCGAGGCCCGGAACATGGCAGAAGCCAAAGAACTGCTGCTCAAGTGCATTAGCCAGTACGGAACCGTTACCAAGGAAGGGTTTATTGAATTCGCTGATTTCGATTTCGACTTCATAGACTTTGAAATACCGGACATTTCCTTTGATGACATTTTCCCAGACCCGGAGAGAAGAAAAAGCCTTGCTGAACGTTTCATCGTTCCACCGCTATCTGTTCTCCGTGTCGCTTCCGGGCCCTGGCAGAACCGAAAAAAGGCATGGCTTTCTCTTGGTATTCAAAGCGATAAAGGACGTGACGATGGAATGCTCAAAAGCATGGCAGCCTTGGCAAAAAAAGCCTCCGGCAGCAACCTTCCATCGGAGAGTATATTCGATCCCGTCCTATGCGAAGTTATGTATAGGTGGTTCTGCCCTGCAGGAGGGCAAATCCTTGACCCCTTTGCTGGTGGTTCCGTTCGGGGAATAATAGCGGGTTTTCTGGATTACAATTACACCGGCATAGACCTAAGGCAAGAGCAGGTAGACGCAAATCTTGAACAAATCGACATCGTGAAGGAGAGGAAGCAGCCGGTCTGGTTATGCGGAGATAGCCGTAACATGGGGAACCTTCTCCCCTCCGAGTACTCCTGCGATTTGGTTTTTTCCTGCCCACCCTATGCAGATCTCGAAGTTTACAGCAAATTACCGGAAGACCTTTCCAATATGGATTATTCTGATTTCAAAATAGCGTATTGGGACATTATTGCAAAGTCCTGTTCCTACCTTAACGATGATTCCTTTGCCGTATTCGTTGTCGGCGAGGCACGTTCAAAAACGGGTGCTTATTACGGCTTTGTTCCTGATACTGTAAAGGCTTTTGAAGATGCGGGTGTTCGCTTCTACAATGAAATAATTCTTGTCACACAAATAGCAGCGAAAGCCCTTACCGCAGCGGAAGGTTTTGTGAAATCACGCAAAATCGGGAAAATACATCAAAACGTTTTGGTATTTGTTAAGGGAGATCCGGTTCGGGCTGCCCAGAAATGCAAAATAGACCCCAAGGAACTTGAGGACGCTATTGCCAGCATGGAAAAAGCAGAGGCAGAGGAGATCAGCGCATGAAAGCAGCAAATGTAATCTGTCGCGGGCTGACCCCGTGCTTCTTCGCAATTTCCTTCGCTGTTTTATTCAATGCCGTGATGTGCGGAGCAGCCATTTCCTTTGCCTTGTCATACGATATGGCTCCTTGGCAGAGCCACATCTTAATGTTGTGTAATTCCTTGGTTTCATTTCTCATCGTTTTCTCCTTCTTGTCAGACTTTACGGCAGGTTTTTTTATTCTTCAAGGAGAAAATCAAATATTCTTCAAGAAAAATCGGTGTCAGAAACGGCGATTTTTTCGGGTAAATAACGGGGAGGCAGGGAGCAAATTATGACAGCAGAAAAATTAGATAACGCCATAGAGCAAGCAACGGAGCGTTTTAATAATTGGGTAGATGTAACTGGTGTCTTTGTACGGAACACATCTTATTACTTCGAATGCCTAAGCTGCATTGAAGAAGCCGTGCATATTGGCATAATGACCGCCTTAGACATTCCAATTAAGTTCGATAATTGCGATCAGCTAATAAAGGAGGAGTACAATGCCTAGAGAAGAAGGACTTCAAGCAGGGATAAGGACACGGTTCAGTAGCGAGTACCAGCCAGCGAATCGGGGACGCAAACCCTCAAAGCTCAAAGCATGGATCAAGGAGAATAACGTCTCCAACGATGATTTTATTGCTATTTTCAAAACCATCATTGCGACTAACACCCTTGAAGAACTCGAGGAAATGGTAAACGAAAAAAACAAGCCAAAACTGCCGGTTATTGTGGCTCTTTGCATTTCCGCTTTTCTTCGGGACATGAAAACAGGAACACTGCATTCTGCGAACTCTATCCTTGACCGAATCATGGGCAAGCCGACCCAGCAGATCACTTTCGGCGGTTCCGGAGAAGCGGAATTACCAACAGACCCAAGGGAACGCCGGGCCCTGGCAGAACGTCTGAAAAAGGAACTGGATATGGGGAAAATGCCAAGCGAGGCAGAGTTAGAAGCAGGGAAGAAGGCAGCAAAGCCCAGGACGGCGACAAAGCCGAAGGAGAATAAAGCATGATGGTTTTTTTATTCGTGGTCGGTTTTATTGTTGGTGTTATCTGTACCTGTTTCGGTACGGTGAAACTATTACAGGATCATTCACGGAATGGAACCCTGCTCGTGGATAAATACCACATCTATGACGTGAGTACCCTATAACAAATAATGGCGAGACCTGCGGCGGCTAATACCGGTGTTAAAGACATCACCGATGATGACCTATGGAAACTTCTCTACTTACGGCGACTTGCGGCTGTTGATCATCATCTTAACTTCATGGCCTATACATGGACGAACCAGAGCAGACCGTTCGTGGTCGGCTATCATACCCGGCAGATCTGCGCCTGTATTGATTACGCTATAGAGCAATTCCGCAAAGGGAAGTCAACGTATTGGGTGATAACGGTTCCGTTCCGGCACGGCAAGAGCGAAATCATCAGCAGAAAACTACCAGCGCACTTCCTCGGATTGTTCCCTGACAATAACGTAATCCTCTGTGGTCACACCACAGACTTAACCGAGGGGTTTTCAAAAACAGCACGAAACCTTATCCGTACCAAAGCATATAGGGAATTATTCCCGCACGTAGAACTTGACCCCGGTTCTTCAAGTGGCGCGCATTGGAAAATAAAAGACCACGAAGGGGAATGTTTTTCCAGCGGTCTCATGGGAAGCCTTTCCGGCCAGGGCTACCACCTCGGCTTGTTAGATGACTACTGCAGAAACCGTGCTGATGCAGAATCCCCGACCATGCGTGAAAAAATGTGGGACGCTTTTACCAATGATTTCATGACCCGTGGTGCGGAAGTGTCTATTACAATCGTACTGGCAACGCCGTGGCACGTTGACGACATCATCGGTCGCATAAAGCAGAACCAAAAAGTAGACCCGGAGTTTCCGAAATTCAATTTCTTAAAGTTCCCTGCTTTGAGCGACCGTTACGAAGGAGGAACGTTATTTCCGGAACGTTTTTCAAAAAAGTGGTATACCCAGCGCCGGGCCATACTCGGCGAATACGGCTTTCATTCTCTCATGCAATTAGACCCAAAGAAGCGCGGTGGAAATATGCTCAATACCGAATGCGTCATCCGGCACGATAGCGTTTCCGAATATCCGAAAAACCTGCGCTGGCATCGTATCTGGGATTTGGCTCATACAGCAAAGCAAAGAGCAAAGCAAGACCCGGACTGGACTTCCGGCACTTTATTGGCTTTCCATGTCCAGGACAATATGATCCACCTCTACATAAAGGACGTTGTACGCATGAGGGAGAATGCTCCGCAGCGGGATGAAAGGATAAGGCTCATTGCAAAGCAGGACGGCCCGTACACTAAAATCGGCGTTGGTGGTTCCGTGGACGCAAAGGATGGAATAGCGACATTGAGGGCTATCCTAAAATCAAAACGGATAGTATATTCTATTCCAGAGAACAAGGACAAGGTTGTTCGTGCCACACCGCTGGAACCAATTTTTCAAGCTGGGAATGTTCATGTTCCCATGAAAGCTCCGTGGCTCAAGGATTGGCTAGAGGAAATCGAAGCGTTTCCGCTTGGTTCACATGACGACCAAGTGGACAATTTATCCTCCGGCTATGCGTTGTGGGATAGCCAGGGGAATACAGATGCACTGTATGATTATTAGGAGAAATAAATGGACTTTAATAAAGCGGCAAGAATAAATGAGTTATATGGTTTGGCAGAAGGTCTCCGTGATATAGCAAAGATGGTTGATGAGGACGAAGATAAGGACATTATCTTAAGTCAGATGCGTTCCGCGGTGGCATTGCTTATTGATACAAGCAATGCAATGCACGATGAAATGATGCCATAGGAAACACGTATTTGAGACAGTAATTTATTCGGTCTGCCGGGGCCGGTGAATATATCCCAAGAGGAGGACTTTATGGGAAACGATTCAAACCCCGGCGTTTTGGCAAAATATCGACAGTTGGTTAAGGATGGCTGGAGCAATTTAATAACTGGCCTCAATGCTTCAAAGACAGCGAAGAAAAAACATACCCGCCATGTCTTTTACGGACTAATGACAGATCAGGAACTGGATTCGCTTTATGCCGAGGACGGTCTCGCAGCGAGAATTGTAAAACTGCTGCCCGATGATATGTTCCGGGAAGGCTGGGAGTACGAGTTCCCGGACATAGACGAAATACAAGCCGCCGAGTATGCGGAAAAATACTCCTCTGTGTTCGAGGAAATTGACGCTAACTCAAAGCTCAAGATTGCAATGTACTGGAACCGGCTCAAAGGCGGTTCTGCTGTTCTCATCTCCGTTATTGACGGCTTGGAAATGTCGGAACCTATAAATCCGAAGAAAATCAAAAAGTTTGAAAAGCTAAAAGTACTTGACCGTTCCGAAATTGACTTCACGAACATTGTATGGCAGAGCGATCCGACACAGCCGCGTTATGGGCTGCCTTTACTGTACCCTGTAAAGTTTGAATTCGGCGAAGCCAGCGTTATTCATATTCAGCTTGTTCACTATACGAGGATCATCGAACTGCACGGGGACATCTTGCCTAAACGGTCAGAAACCACTTTGTCGCCGGAACAGCGTTTTTGGGGAATATCAATTCTCCAACGAGCCGAGGAACGTTTGCAAACCCTGGGTTCATCTCTTGGCAGTATAGACCAGTTGATCAACGAATTAAGTGTTGGTAAATACAAGTTCAAAGATCTGGCAATGTTGCTTTCTTCTCCCGAAGGTAAAGAGGCTTTGATGCGGCGTGTTGAAGTCATGGATTTGACACGTTCTACTTTCCGTTCGCAATTCTTCGACACCGATGAAGATTTTCAACGTGATGTAATTAGTTTCCAAGGAATACCAGAAATACTTCATATCCTTTTCATGCTGCTTGCTGCCGATACTGGTTATCCCATAACACGGCTTTTCGGTATCTCTCCCGGAGGCATGAATTCCACCGGCGAATCCGATATGCGAAATTACTACGATGGTGTGCGGTCTTCCCAGACCACAGACACTTATCCGATGATTTTGCGAATTGTACGAATTATATCGCAGATGCAAGGAATACCAGAGCCATACATCAAGTTCATGCCTCTTGAAACCATGAACGAAAAAGAAAAGGCAGAACTCGAAAAACTGAATGCAGACAAGGACAAAATAGAAGCAGAGACTTTCAAAATCTATATTGAAACAGGCGTTCTTGAATACTATGAGGTTCGGCATTTGAAGTTCAAAAACACTCTGGACGATATACCGGTGCCGGAAGGCTACGAACTGCCCTCTGTAGAAACAGTCCCAGCAGAGCCGCCACCGCAAGAGGAGGACGAACCCCAAGCCGACCCAGCAGCGAATGAAGGCGAATAAACATGAATGATTCGGTACGATCCGCACTTATCAATATCATAAAAGCGAATCGAATAAAAATGGGTCGCTCTCAACGGCGCAGGGGAGTAAAGCCTACTCGTTGGCTCTACCCAAGATTAACAGAGACCCGGTATGTGAAAATGATTCGTGCATGGCTTCGGCCAATGATAGTCTATGTGCATGATTTCCTCAAAGAAAATCAGGAAGCAATTTTAAGAGGGGATTCCGTAGAGTTCCGGGCCGATGCTGCTGATGATCTGTTGGTGTCTCGCATGGACGCTGTGCCAGGGAAAACCTTCAAAGTGATGATCAATTCATTGAATGGCTGGCTCGGACAATACGTTCCAGACGGAGATCCGTCCGTGAGCGGATCTCCGATTTACTTAGGGCTGGGGAACATAGCAGACAGCGTTTTCGATTTCAATGATATGCAATTCGCAAAGGGAGCAAAAACCGTTCTCGGCGTGGAGTTCCCAACCGGCGAGGACTGGTGGCCGGATGCAAGAGATACATGGGCCACCCAGAACTATAATCTCATCCGCAGCGATATGCAGAGATATATCGGGCAGATAAATGACCTCACGGAAAAAGCCGTCACTTCCGGTTCTTCGGTAAGGGAGTTGGCAAGGCAGATCGGGGAATTAGACGATACCATCACGAAAGCCAGAGCCAATTTCATAGCCAGAGACCAGATCGGAAAACTGAACGGACAGATCACCCAGCAGCGCATGGAGGAGGCGGGTCTGTCCATGTATATCTGGGAAACATCGGGTGATGAGCGGGTGCGTTCCACACACGCACCGATGGACTATAAATTGTGTCGGTGGGACGATAGCACGGTCTACAGCGATGATGGCGGCAAAACATGGAAGGACAGACCTTCGGGTGCGGTGGATCTTCACCCCGGTATGGACTATCAGTGCCGGTGTACGGCGGTTGCTTATTGGCAGGAACTTGTCGAGGAAGCGGACGAACAAATTGACCTGCTATCGGAAAATCAGCATACTATACCAAATTCAGGTACACAAGGATTAAACGTAATGACACCTCCTTCGGCAAGAACAAGGGATGAGATGTTGAGACAGCAAGCCGAAGCGAGAGAAGCGAGAAGGCTGCAGGAAAACGCAAAAAAGGCGAAAGCGGAGGCCGACAGGTTATTCCCCGGTGAGAAATGGAAAAAGGTAGAAGATGGGATTTTTCTGTCTCCTCGCAGACCGACAGGAGCGAAGTCCAGTTATAAAACCGAACTCCATAATGCTCAAATATTGCGAAGACAAGGCAGCACAGTTTATCTTGTTGCAGAAGATAGCCGTCTTCCTGGCAAAAAGTATGATGCCATTGTAAACGGAATGAGAATGGAATTCAAAAATCAGCACGGAGCTAGTACCCGCACCCTAAGAGATCATTTTTTCACATCACGAGGACAGGCTCCCAATGTATTCATCAATCTGGAAAGATCTCCATTATCAAGACGAGAAGCAATAAATACTTTATATGCTGCCAGAAACAGTGCGGATTATGCCAAAAAAAATAAATTTAAGGGAGGGAGGATAATCTTGAAAATCAAGGGTCAAAGCAACCTTATTTATTTGGGTGTGGACGATTTGAAAATATAGAGGCAATAAAAAACCGGAACGCAAGCGTCCCGGTATGCTGGCCAGGAGGTGGGCTTTTAATCTCACGTCCCAGCTATCTTTAATTTACGGCATTTCCTATGGAATGTCAAGCGTTTTCTGCCGGGAAAGTGCAAAAATATGGATTTGGGAGAAGAAACATGAAATTAACGGCAGAACAGGAAACAAAATTCAGAGATTTGTGCGAGGAGATCCGGCCCGGCGAATACGGGCGGGTTGTGGTGGCCTTTACAGGCGACCCCGGAAACTTCGTCCAGATCACCGGAGAGAAGAACTTCCGGTTCCGGAACGAAAGGGCAGCTCCGACCCAAGGGGAAGCCCAGGAAAGACAGAATTCAGGCAGATATTGAATAATCACATATTTGAACATAATGCTTGACAAAAGTCTCAAATGAGACTAAAGTAAAGATAATTGCGGTCGGCTGACCGAATACGGAAGCCAGCTAGATCAATGACAGGGATACCCCTGCCTTGGTCTGGCTGGCTTTTTTTATTGCCCAGGAGCAAAAATGGCAACAAAAGTAAAACGGTACGATTCCCTCGATCCAGGTCGATGGATGACTAAGCCCTTTGCCAAAACTCCGGAAGGGTTCTTGACCGGCAGGGCTATTGTTACCAGTGTCGGCGTTTTCACTTACCGGAATTTGGACGGGAGTATAAGCCGAGAGCTTCGTCTCCCGGAAGAAGTATTTCATGTTGACACCTTGAACTCGATGAAGCTCAAGCCTTTGGTCAATAATCACCCCTCCGAAAAAGTTACACCCAACAACGCAAAAAATCTTCAAATCGGCAGCCTCGGAAATAACCCTTCGGATTGGGTAAGCAGTTATGCTTCTTTCCACCCAGACGAAATGATGAATGACCGCGGACTAAGCAGCAGTGATGGTTTCCATGTTTCTATCGACCTTTCGATAACGGACGCTGCGGCCATTAAAGAGATTGAGGACGGTGGTAAGCAATCCCTTAGCATGGGTTATGACTGCGAAATTGAAGGAACATCGGGTGTGTGGTGCGGCATGGCCTTTGACGCTATCCAGCGCAAAATCCTTTACAACCATTGCGCATTAGTGGACGGCGCACGAGCCGGTGATGCTGCCAGAATTCGTTTCGACAGCACTGATGACAGTATTCACTTGGACAGCGGAGACGCTGTTCTTGTAGATATGCCCTCTGGAAATACCAGGGGAGACCAAGCCCAAAGTCAGGAGGTTAAGACTATGAAGTTCAGGCTTGACAACGGCATGGAATTTGATGCCCCGGAAGGTTTCGTACAGGCATACGTTTCCATGAAGGAAAAAGCGGACGCTGCGACCTCGCGTGCAGACACCGCAGAAAAAACAGTTGCCGACAACAAATCGGCAATCTCCACACTTGAAGCCGAGCGGGATACCGCCAAGGCTCGCGCCGACAAAGCGGAAAAGGAATTGCAGGAAGCCCAGGCTGCCCTCAATGATCCCAAACGCATGGACGCTGCAATCGAAGCGAAAGTTTCACTTCGTGAAGCAGCCCAGAAAGCCGGTGTCGAGGTAAAGAATGATATGTCTGATGCTGACATCAGAAAAGCAGTCATTCTTTCGGTGTTCCCGGATTCAAAGTTTGACGGCAAGGATGAAACCTACATCACGGCTCGCTTTGATGCCACGGTTGAATTCCTTAAGACCCGTGCGGACGGTCAAAGCCGTATCGTAGCAGGGGAAAATTTCAACGGACAGCCGAGGCGTGATTCTGCAGCAGCCCATCAGGACATGGTGGACAAGCTGTTCAAAATGAGCAACGGCTTGGACGATGACGCTGTTCTTGGCGAGGAGGGTTAATCCATGAGTGAAAGAAATCTTTATGATGATCCTCAAAGAGCCATTGCAGGACAGCGATTTGGTCTTGGAGGAAGTACCCGAACCTATGCTGCCGGGGAAAAGATTTATCCCGGCGATCCGGTATTCGGCATGGTAGGCGATGATGAGCATTGCTACGGCGCTCATCTGAACGCAGTTACCCTGATGGCTTCCGCTCCCCTTGTTACAGGGAACAAAGTGGCGGTTACGATTAACGGCATTGCCCTTAATCTTGTCGAGTTCGTGGAATCTTCTGCGAAGACCATTGAAAGAATTGTTCGAGACATCGACATCAATTCTGCTCTTGGCGAGATCGGGATCAATGCTTTCGTGGTTGAAGGAGCAAACGCATTTACTATCGTCAGCCCCGGACTTACAATCACCGCCACCGCAGTTGTAACCGAAGGGGCCTCCCAGCCGACATTTACATCTGCACCAGATACAAACCTCAAGTTTATCGGTGTTGCCGAACACACAGAGCTTTCCTCCGTGAAAGGGACTGGGTTCTACGACATAAACGATGCCGTCAATGTCCGGGATTGGGGAGAAATCTATGTGCCTGTGGCAGAAGATTCTCATCCATCGGACAAGGAAGCGGCTTATATCGACATCTCCAAGGGAGTGTTCACTGATATACCAGGCAGCAATTTTGACTGCGGTTGTTTTTTCCGCAGCAACAAGCAAGACGGCCTCGCACGAATCGAAGTGCGTGGCATGAAATAAGGAGTAAGCAATGGCAAAAATTCTTTCAAACCGCCTGGATAAAGCAGAAGCCGCTTTTTTTGCTCGGGAAACCGAGTTCATAATGACCAGGACTTTTGATGCGAAGCCTCCTGAATTGAAGGGGCTTGTATTGGTTCCTATGGCACGGGGTCTGCCGGTCGGGATAAACGAAATCACCTACCGCAGATACTTCGAGGCCGGGGAAAGCAAAATCATCGCTGATTATGCCGAGGACTATCCGAGGGTAGACGTATTCGGTGAAGAATTCACCGCTAAGGTGTATGACATCGGCGATAGCTTCGGTTATTCAATTCGGGAAATCCGCGCCTCTATGAGAACCGGAAAACGGCTTGACCAGCGCAGGGCGTTAGCTGCAAGGCGGTCTAACGAACGCAAGCTGAACAAGATCACGTTGGTCTCATCCACGGACTGTGGAACCTTCGGTATGTTGGATTATCCCGGTATAACCGAAGCCACCCTTCCGAACGATGGAACCGGAGGTTCTAAGTCTTGGCGTTCAAAAGATGCGGATCAGATTCTGCGGGATATTACCGATCTGCTGAACGCTGTTGTTCATCCAACAAAAGGACAGGAAGTTCCCGATACTCTCCTACTCCCTCTCAAGACGTTCACTGACTTAACCACAAGGCGGCTCGGAACCACAGAGACTTCTCTCCTGAAATACATCAGGGAGAATTTTCCGCAGATCACCCGCATTGATTGGCTTAACGAGCTTTCCGGTATTGGTGCTGGCGGCGCAAATCGTGTCTTTATTGGCAAGATTGATGCCGACCACATCGAGAACCAGATCGTTACCTATTTCGAGCAACTGGACACAGAGAAAAAAGGTGGCACGTACACCATTCCCTGCCAGAGTTCAACCGCTGGGGTAATTATTTATTACCCACAGGCATTTGCCTATGCGGACGGGGTGTAAGGAGGCTATTGATGTTCGTTAAATATTCTCCGAAGGTTTCACACATAAAAGTTATCCCCTTGCTTCCTTTGAAGGAGGGGAACTCTTTCGACAACGATTCCGTAACCTTGCGGCCCGGAACAAATGAACTCACCGAAAAGGAATGGGAGGCAATACAGCCTCATATCCAGAACCAGATCGGGAAAGAAATCGTTCCGTTCACCGTTCCGGTTAATTCGACAAAAGGCAGCAAAGGAAAACAAGCCGGTACTTTGAGAGACGTTCCCTTGGCTACGGCGAGGAAAATCATTCAAGCCTGCCAAGACCCGAATACGCTCAAGAAGTGGTTCAATCAGGAACTCTCTGACGAACTCATACTCGTGCTTGCCAAGCGTATGCGGAAACTCAATGTTGAACCGGACGATCTCGAAGACGGCGAAGACGGTCTTGAACTCAAGGACGGGGACATTACTCCCGAAGGTGGGAACTCCGAGGACGACAAACCGGCCCCGGGAAAAGGCAAATCCCGCAAGGAAAATAAGCCCGAGCAGGATGACGAGGACGATCTCGAAGACGGCGAAGACGGAGATGGTGAGGATGAAGTTCCTGACTTTGACGGTACTCGCTCGCAGTAAAGGTAAACCATGTCCAGAGAACCCCGACAGATAATCGAGAACATCTGCCCAGAATTATCAGCCAGCCCAATGCTGGATGACTTTCTCGGTATGGCGGTCGAGCTTACTGACAGGGGTTTTTTTGGAGTGCTTGCTTCTTATGCTATCGCATACAGGGCTTGTCATTTATTCACAATCACTGGAGGCGGCAGCGGAGGGAACGCTGCTCTTGGAGTGGGACAGATAGCCAGCATGAGTGAAGGTGGTCTGTCCGTTACGTTTGCAAGAGATAACTCCTCCACATCTAACAGCAGCGGCCTTGATACAACGAAGTACGGAAAACTGCTGTTAGATTTAATTAAGTCACGTCCAACAATGGGCGTTAATACCGCAGGGCTTCATATAGCCCGATAGGAGATTTGGAATGGCAGAAAAGTCATACAAGTACACGGCAAAATTCAAAGAACCGCAAACGGTAGCAGGTGTAGAACTTGAACCGCAGGGCGGCTCTCTTACAGAGAGGGAATTGAAGAACCTCAAAAAAGACCCTTACGGTGCTTCATTGCTTGATAGCGGATTGCTTGTTGTTGATGTGGATTCCACGGCGGCTTCACAAGACACTTCCGCAGACGAGAATTCAGGCAGTGAAACTATTCCTGATTTTGACGCTGCAACAGAAGAAGGCTCTGAACAGGAATAGGCATGGCAGATAACGGACACACCGATACGGACATGGGATTGAACGCATTCTTTAAGGAAACTGAAAAACTAAAATCCATGTGCGTCAAGGTAGGCATTACAGAGGACGTTGGTTCTCAAAGTGTTGACAATGCTACTCTTGCTCAAATCGGTATGTGGAACGAACTCGGTGTTCTAGGCCCACCAATGAGCCAACACGGAGGCGGGAAATGGTTTATTCCTCCTCGTCCATTCATACGCGGTTTTGTTGACGGTAAGCGTGAACAGATTGCGAAAACACTGGACAAGCTCGCTGCCCTTGTTTCAGGTGGAAACTTATCCGCAGATGTGGCAATGGCTCGGCTTGGGGAGTACGCACAGAGTGGCGTTAAGTCTTATATCAGGAACGGTGTATTTACTCCGAATGCTGATTCAACGATTCAGAAAAAAGGAAGCAGCAAACCATTGATAGAAAATGGAACTCTGCGGAACTCGATTCGTTATCAGATAATTCATAAGCCCGTGGATCAGGTAAGCGAATAATGAGCCTGTTCAAGAGCGTGAGCTTTATCCGGCGCAGAAAGGCTGGTGGCGATTATGTACGGGGTCAATGGATTCCGGGTACGCCAAGCGACACACCTTTCCTTGGAACAAAGCAGCCGGTCGGCGGTAAAACGCTGGAACTGTTACCGGCTGGGAAGCGGGGACGTGAAGTGTTCAAATGCTTTGCACCGCTGGATATGAATTTTACTTCTGCAGATGATCATGGCGATGAAGAAGCTGATTTGATTGTCTGGGAAGACAAAGAGTACGAAGTAACTAGCGCAGCGAAGTGGGATAACGGACTTCTGCCGCATTGGGAATTGCTTTGTACTAGACCGAAGGCAGGGGAGACATGATAACGGAACGGCAATACATCAAAGACAATCTGTACGATTTCTTTGAAGAACTATTGCAAGCACAAGGAATTGTAGACGTTCCGATTATCTATGGAAATGAGAACGGCCCGAGGCCAAAAGCTCCTTTGTTGGTTTTGGAGTTTCGCTCTACGGTTAGTCCGGGAATGCCGGACTACAGCAGGGTAAACCTTGAGAACGGAGAGGGAACACAAAAAATAACCCAGCATACACGGCGAAACATGACCATGTATGGCTTCGGTGAAAGAGCTATTGATGTTTTGGAGACAATCAAAAGTCAACTTAATGCTGACATCTGGGTTGACAAATTGCGGAACCGGAATCTGGTTATACCGCAGACAATGGAAACTCTGGAAAATCCCCAGAGCTTTGAAACTACTCGTGAAAATGGAGCGAGTTTTGATTTTGATTTAACGTACCTTCGGGTTATTGAAACCAATCCTGGGTATGTTGAGGATGTTGGGCTTGAACCGAATTTTCATCGGTAGAGATATTTTGAGGAGGCAAATATGGCTGATCAATTAGACAAAATCGTGCAGGTAACTATTGAACGTCAAACGAGAGTACCAAGCATGAAGTCGTTTAGCGAACACCTTGTTGCCGCCGAATTTAGTCCTGTTGGCATTAATCCGATTTTTGACCCTGAACATCGGGTTAGACTTTTCGGAAGCCTGGACGAAATCGCGGCGGCTGGGTTTCCGGTCGATAGCTTTGTTTATCGTGCCGCTGCTAAACAGTATTCGCAATCCAACCACATCGGAAATATGTATGTGGGCTGGAAAATACCAGAGGGAGTGAACCGCACCATCGGTGTCTTAAGCGCAGCGCTTGTTGCCGGTTCAACAATTCAATGGTCTGTCAATGGCACGGACATGGTGGACATTTCTTTCAATGCAGAAGGAAGCAGTGAAAAGTGCATTGACCGTATGGTGGCAGATCTGAACGATGAGTTCGGAGAATTGTTTACGGCGAGGAAAGTTGACGCTCTCACACTTTCATTGTACGGGGCCAATGCCACGGTTATCGTTACCGTTACTGGTGGTTCTCCACCCCCGACCATGACCTTCACAGCACAGGCTATTCCCGCAGATCCGAACTGGACGGTTGCTCTTACCAGAATGAAAGAGCATAACGATGATTGGTATGCTATATCCGTCTCGGCCCGGCAGATGAAGAATCAGCAGGATTGTGCGATGTGGATTCAATCCAACACAAAACTCGGCGGTCTGTGTAGTGGCGATCCCACCATGACAGATGCCGAAACAGGCGACATCGCTGCATGGGCAAAATTAAACAATCTCGACCATGTTTTTGTTTTCTTTCACCCTGATGCAAAATTAGATGACGCTGCCGTGGACACTGTTTCCAGTAACGACCCGGTTCCCGAGGCAGCATACTTCGGAAAAATGCTCACAAAACAGCCAGGTGCTGCTACATGGAAGTTTAAGGAGCTGGCGGCTGTTCCCACTTATGACCTTACACAAGGAAAGGTCACAATGCTGGAAAACAAGAACGTTACATGGTACATGACTACCGCAGACGTTCCTATGACTTCTAACGGTCAGGTTGCTTCCGGAGAATACATTGATGTCATACATGGTTTGGATTGGCTCAAGGCCCGTATTCAAAACCTTGTATTCACCGCTCTTATCAATGTGGACAAGGTTCCGTACACCGATGAGGGAATTCAGATGGTGGTGTCCCCTCTTACGGCGGCTCTGGATGAAGCAGTTAAGCACAGCATACTCGCCAGCTATGTAATTGATTTTCCTGCTGTTGCGGATGTTTCCATCACGGATAAGGGACAACGTTTTCTGCCTGATGTGAAGTTTACTGGTGTTTTGGCAGGAGCAATCCACGCCACTAAAATCAACGGCGTGGTAACGCTGTAAGGAGGATAAAATGACAAACCCTTTAGTTATGTCTTATGACCCGAAGAAGGTCATTCTTACTCTTGGCGGCGTTCCTATCGGCGGCTATGCAGACGGGACGTTTGTCCAGATCGACCCTAATGGCGACACATGGACAAAAAAGGTCGGTGCAGACGGAGAGGTTAATCGTGCAAAGAGTAATGATAATACTGCTACTGTTCAGATCACTCTTATGCAGACCAGCCTTTCAAACGCTTATCTGCGTCAGGTCGAAAAAGCTGACAGGCTTACCGGCTTAGGGATTCTCCCATTGTCTTTTACAGGCTTGAACACGATGGAAACAAAGTTCTGGCCGCAAGCATGGGTAAGCGTTACTCCATCAATAGGTCGTGCAAAGGAAACCACAGATACGCAGTGGACGCTCCATACCGGACAAGAAGCAGCGTAAGTTTTAAGCCTTGCCGGAGGCTAAATTTTTTTAACACATATAGGATGGAAAACTATGGAAAGAAAAGCACAGAGTATTAAAATTGAAGGCGTTGAGTTTCAGGTCGCGCCTTTTATGTCTGTTGAAGGGCTGCGTCTCAAGGCACACCTTGTTCGCACAATCGGCCCTGCTATTGGAGAACTGCTTGGTGGTATTGACGGAAAGAAAGTGAAAAATATTTCAGACATCAGCCTTGCCGGAGATAGTTTTTCAAAGGGTTTGGAAAAGTTACTTGAACAGTTAGACGAAGAAAGTTTTGTTGAATTGATTAAGCGGCTTTTCCAGAATGTAATTGCGCACTGGAACGAAGGCGGCAAACCCAGAAGCATTGCGTTTAATCAGGACTTTGAAACTGCAATGGATCTTGTCTTCCTCGGGAAGCTGTTCTCAATTTATCCACTTATCATTTTTATTCTAAAGGTGAACTACCCCGATTTTTTCGGCAAGGTGGTGAGGGGTATTGGATTGAGAATGCAGCCAACCCTCACCTCCGAAACGGAAGAAACGACACTGCCGAGCGAATCCGAGACATTGGAGACATCGGAAAGTTAAGTCAGGAACTGGAAGACGAATTTCCAATTTACCGAATATGGTACGAAGCAAAAGTTCCATTGCGAGAAATTCAAGAGGAATGGACTTATGACGATGTAATGCGAGCCTCTGCCATATTGGATTTTTATTCGGCTATTGATACAGCACGAGAAGCCTACGACAAAGCCGAATTCAAACGAGAGCAGAAAGAAATTGAATCAAAAGCCAATAAAATTGGCAAACGGCGGTAGGAGGGTTCAAGTATTATATTACGAGAACTGGTTACTTTGTTGGGGTACAAGGTCGATGATTCCGGCCGTGAAGACTACAACAGAGGCATAGACCAAACAAAACAGAAACAGCAATCTCTTACCGCTTCAATTCTAAAAGCCAGCGCAATAACGAAGCTGGCTTCTAGTGCTGTTGGTGCTGCATTCGGATTTATTCGTGATTCCGTAATAGGGGCAACAGCCGAAACAGAGCGTTACCGTGTAAGTCTGGGAACAATGCTCGGTGATCAGGAAAGAGCTAATAGAATTATTCGAGACCTTGATTATGGCGAAGGAATGTTTGAAGGAAGTGCCATATCAGATTTCTATGGAACGGCAAACTCAATCGGCGGTTTGGAAAATCTGGTAATGTTCGGTATCGAAGCTGAAAAAGCTGGTGATATTTTGAACCGGCTCGGTGATATTGCGAACGGTAATTCAGAAGCCTTTGTTTCAATGTCGAATAAAATGGGACAGATATATGCTAAGGGGAAAGCAGATTCCACAGACCTAAGATCATTTGTTATGCGTGGTTTTGACGTAGTTGGTGTCATTGCAGAACAAACAGGAAGATCACGAGAAGAAATTGAAAAGACTGGCGTTTCCTACGAAGATACCGCAATGGCGTTAAGAGTGCTGACGGACGAAGGCGGCAGGTATCACAATATGCTCCAAAAGCAAATGAATACTATTGGTGGCATACTTAAGCAATTTGCGAGCTTTAAGGCAGCAACAGCCGAATCCATAGGGTTCGGAGTAAATGAAGACTTAAAGGATCTGCTTAAATATATCCTCGAAATTGCCAAAGCCGGAGAAGAAGTCTTTGTAGACAAATTCGTTAAAGCCATACGCACTGTTATTTCTTGGATATTCCAAATAATTATTATGTGGGAAGTCCTCGGCTATCGCCTTGAAGATATGGGTGACGCATTTGAACCTGTTAAAAACTTTTTTTCTGATTTGCATGATGCTGGTAGAGAAGCCTTCACTGGTTTAATGATACTTTTTGTTGAAATAGCAAAACTAATTGTTTCAGCCTTCAAACCAATACAGGCATTCGCTTCTCCCATTATTAGAGAACTTGGTGCTATTGCAAAGGATGTATTTACAACAATTGCAAATCTTATTAGTCCTCTAAACTCAACGGTCGCTAACAGTGCAGGATTATTCAGTGTGCTTGGTAATATTATTTCTGGGTTGTTACGACCAATCCTTGGTGTCGCTGTTGCAATAAAAGGAGTAAACACTGCAATCGCTATAGGCAAAGGAGCTATAGCAACTATAAAGTCTATTCAGGTAGCTTATGGCCTCTTGGCAGGAACCATGTCTGTAATGAAAGCAGCCGCAGATGGGAACCGGCTTGCGATGTTTATGCTTGAAGCACAACTTATTAAAACCAAGATTGTATTAATAGCAAAAACTGTAGCAACAAAGGTCGCCACCGCAGCACAAGCAATATATAACGCAGTTTTAATGGCAAATCCAATCGCTTTAATAATACTTGGAATCATAGCAGCAATAGCGGCTATCGTTGCTTTGGTCATCGTCATAAAGAAAAACTGGGAAGCAATAGTCAGCTTTTTCAAAATGATTGGTGCAAAAATAAAAGAAGGTTTTCTCGCTATTGTTGAATTCATAAAGAAAAATGCTATGACTATTCTGAATGTAATTCTTATGATTTTATTTTTCCCTGTTGGCATTATTATGGCTGTAGTACGGCTGATTATAAAACATTGGGACACCATAGGCCCTAAGATAAAAGCGATTTGGCAAAAAATAAAAGTCTTTTTTGTTAACCTTGGGAGACAAATTGCAAATATATTTAAGACCATCGTAGATGCAGTGGCTAATATTTGGAATTCAATATATACATTTTTCATTGGTTTGTGGAATGGAATTATAGATACCATAAAAACTGTCTGGACAGCAATAAAGGGCTGGTTCTCTGGATTGGTTGAAGGAATTCAAAATATATGGCGAGGCATTATTGGTTTCTTCTCTGGGTTATGGGAAGCGATAAAGCAAGGCCCGGCAGAAGCAATAGAATATATCCGAAACGCATTCATCAATCTTTTTAATAGTTTACAGGAAAAATTATTCGGGTTCATTAACAAAATTAGAGAAGGCTGGGAGACCGTAAAGGGGTTCTTTGGTGGTATCGCTGGCGGGGTGGCAAACTTCTTCTCTGGTGGCAGTGGTGGTGGTGGCAGCCCAGAACCAGCTTACGCAGGAGCAACCCCACGAGGCGCTGCTGCTGCCGGTGTTGGTCAATCCACAAATTACGCTTCGCATGGCGGTAGTTCCGTGGTGAACGCAAATACCTCTATCAATGTAAGCGTTCCTCCCGGAACCACTAGGGAACAAAGCGAGGCTATTTCCAGACAGGTAAACGCAGAGTTCGATTCCAGACTTGCCGGTTCTATTAACAGCAGCAGGGCAAATATTCCAAGTCCAGAGGTACGGAGGCGTTAAATGGCAGAAGTGGCATTTCAATATTCTATACCTCAAAAAATGATAGGAACTTTTGTTGTTGATGTTTTTATGTCTGAACACTATAAGTTTTCTAATTCCGTGACGGACATTCCTGTTGAGGAAGGAAGCAATATATCAGATAACATCATTGAAGACCAGGACGTAATAACCATTGAAGCATTCATCGGTAACACAGCTTTTGAAGTTGTTCAGATGGGTGGCGTTACTATTTCAAATCTTCAAGCGCCGGACAGGATGGCTCGTGTGCGACAGGCTTATCAGGAATTAAAAAGATTAACGAAGTCAAAAAAATTGATCAATGTGGTACTCGGATTAGAAACATTTACTAATATGACAATAACTGAATTCAATATTGACCGTGATGCAGAAACCGGAGCAAATCTACCGTTTTCAATGGAATTCAAAAAACTAAAAATTGTACGTTCCGACACCACGAATATAAATGCCTCAAGCAGTTCCGGAAGCGGTGGCGATGGTATTGGTGGTGATCAAACAAGCGGTACGACCAATGCCGGAACATCGGGTTCGGAGCAGCCGAGAGACAGTATTGCTAAAGAGGAATGGCGTAGGCAGATACGGGCGGGTGGCCCGGCAACACCAGCAGATTATCAAAGGAGGTTTGGGGTTCCATATCCACAATGACAAATTTTCAATTTATTATTTTACCAGAATTTAGCGCCTCAAGCTCTCGATGGGATGTTCAAGTTGATCTATCCGGTACTCGGTATAAATTGAACGTGAACTGGAACACGTTAATGGGTGGTTGGGTTCTGTGTATTTCCGATACAAGAGACAAATTAATTCTCGGCGGCGTTCGTCTTTCTGTTGGATCATTTCTTTTGAGAAAGTATCGTGCTTCATGTCCTGATCTTCCTCCCGGTGAAATATGGCTGCTTGATACAACAGGGAATGATGCCACAGCGGAATTGACGAGGGATAATTTTCATACCCGCTTCAAACTTTGTTACGGAACTTGGGAGGAATGAAGCAATGGCATTCATGCGACAGGTTGAAGTAATTATAGGCCCTAAAGGTGGAGAGGGAGTAAAAATAAACGGTCTAAAAATCTCATTCGACATAGAAAAGACGGATAAACCGGAAACTAATTCAGCAAGAATTGAAATTTTTAATCTTAGCAAAGAAACCCATGACAAAATATGTGTTGCTGGAAACCACTGTACGCTTAAGGCAGGTTATTTGGATGAAGCCATAGCCGCTATTCTATTTGGTGATGTAGTAAAGGGAATTAGAAAAAAAGCTGATACTGATTACATCACCGAGATCGAAGTCAAGGACGGTCGAGTTTCTGTAATGGCAGGACAGGTTTCTGTCTCGTATGCTCGGGATACAGACGCATTGACTATTGTGCAGGATATGATTGATGCTCTAGGACTTCCGTCAAAAGGAACTGAACTTATCCCAGCAGACGCAAAATACCCCGGCGCTTTCGCTGGTATAGGACAGGCAGCAGATATTCTTCGGGAAGTTCTTAACAAATACGAACTCCGGTACACGATACAGAATGAGATGGTGTACATTCTCAAGGATGATGAAGCATCTGAATCTACTGGTCTTCGCTTATCCCCAGAAACCGGATTGCTTACTATGCCACAGCCAGTGTCAGATAAAACCCAGGAAACGGACACCACGGCAGAGGCACCGAATAAATGGGAGTTTCGGACAATGCTTTTTCCACAGTTAATCCCTGGTGCTGCTTGCAAAGTAGAATCTTCGAACATAACCACGGAAATGAAAGTCACAAGAGCAAAGTTTCGGGGAGATAATTGGATTTCCGATTTTTCCATTGATATTGAAGCGGAGGTATTGGGATAATGCAAGACTTAACCGACTTCATGCGAGAATTCCTAGAATACTATTTTGCTCAAGTTCATACATCCATACCTGGTGTTGTTGTTGAATACGATGCGAGTAAACGCCGGGCCACGGTACAACCATCTCTCAAACGCCGCGCAGGAAATAAAGAGTATATAGCTTTTCCAATGCTGATTGATGTTCCTGTTCAATACCCAGGAACAAAGAAATATACAATACATTTTCCGCTTGAGAAGAACGATGAAGTTGCTATTTATTTCTCTGAACGTGCTTTGGAAGCGTGGAAGGAAATCGGGCAGGACGGTATCGAAGACCCAGATCCACGCCGGTATAACTTGAGCGATGCGTATTGTGTCCCCGGATTGCAAGCGCGGGAGTTTATTGCAGCGACTGAACCCGGATTGCAAATAATTCATAAAGCAAAACATGACGGAGAACTTATATCCCAAGTTTTAATGAATGATGACAGAGTGGAAACTATTTATAAGAAAAAAGCAAAACTTACTTTAGAAGAAGATCACATTTTTGGAAAAACGGAAAAATGTACTATTGATCTTAAAGGCGATGTCGCAGAACTCAAGAACTCTGCATCTACTCTTAAAATAAACGGTGATAAATTCTCTGCGAAGAATGGAAGTAAAAGCCTGTTCACAATTTGGGACACCTTACTGAATACCCTGAAAAGTACAAAGCCGACTACATTGGGAAGTCCTGCACAACATAACTGGAATCCTACAATCGAGACAGCAATAGGTACAGCACAAAGCGATCTTGGGAATCTAATGGAGGCATAAATGGCACTTATACCACAAACATTTGCAGCAGATTTAATTTCTATTTTTTCCGCTATGGACAATATCCTTGATGGAACAGGAGATGAATATCAAGCCGAGAAAATGGCAACTGCGATAAAAATATTCATACTTACCGGACAGGTGGCTACCGTTGATGCTGGAACGCTTTCTGGAAATACATACAGTGGTGCTGGAAATGGAATAATGACAATAGATGAAGAATCTCTTAAAGATGACTTGCAACCTACTTTTGAAGCAAAATACTCAAATGATCAGTTAGCGGCGCAAATGGCGACCGACATTGACAATGCTTGTAAAGCCGATGACACCGTTACCACTACTAATTCCGGTGGCTCTGGTTTAGGAAAATTCACAGGAGATAAGTCAATTATAGAAAACATTCTCAAGGCTTGTTTTTCCACAATGAACGGAATGATGTCAGGTGGAGGGAATGAATACTATGCGGCACAGCTTTCTATGGCTGTTGAGACTTATTTGAAAGACGGAGATATAACAGTAACCTTGTTACCGCCGTTTTCTGCAGGTGCTGGCACGGGGAAGATAGCATGAAAGATATTTTAATCGAACAACGCAGTAATAATTTTGTTGTTGAGAATAATCGCTGGCGTTTCACAAAAACACGTCTTGAATATATTGCGCAAAAAATACGGCATACAATTTCTATTTTCCAAGGCGAGTGGTTTCTGGATAAGTCAATCGGAATCCCTTACATACCAGGAGATGACGTTGGAAAAGATATGCACCGGCGCATGATTGAAACCGCTTTACAGGTTCGGATAGGAGAAATTGATGGAGTAGAAAAGTTCCTTGCTTTTTCATCCAGCATGGACAGGGCAACAAGAACTTTAACAATTAATTTTACTGTGCAAATAGATACCGGGGAAAAATATAGTGATTCTGTTCCCATAGGAATAGGAGGTTGATGATGGATTATGGAGTGAGCGAAAAAGGGTTTGTTATAAAACCATTTGAAGTTATTCTGCAGGAAGAACAAGAAGATTTCCGTACAGCCTTCGGCACTGATATTGACTTGTCTGATACCAGTATTGAAGGTGTCTATGTTAAAAATCAAGCATTGAAGCGTTCACAATTATGGGAACAGCTTGGAAAACTTTATGCAATCGGAGATGTCGATGATTCATTCGGTGTATACCTTGACCGTCTCGTTAATTATATAAATGTCGAAAGGTTGGAATCTAATGCAACAAGAGTATATGAATGTCTATGGGCCGAATACGGAACAGTAATACCAGCCGGACATTTATTGAGAATGTCAGACGGTCAGACTTTTAGAATAAACCAAGCCGCCACTATATCTCGTTCAACACTTCTAGGGTTCATTCTTTCAATAAGGGAGGCCGTGACTGGCCACACATACCAGTTACAAATCAATACAACAATTATTACCTATGTTGCTGTAGATGATGAAGAAGAACAAATCCGGAACGGAATAATGGAAGCCATTGAAGCTGCTTTCCCCGGCATCTTTGTAATGCACAATACCGATGATGGGCTTCATGTTCATTCAAAAAATGGTCTGGAAGCATTCTCTATGTCATCATCGGACATTAACTTAGATTTTCCCCTGCTTGGTTTCTATGCGGTATATACGTCCACAAGAACCGGAGGGATAGTTGTTCCTATTGGAGCATTGAATGAAATCGTGAGTAGGGTAAACGGTCTTGAATCTGCGGTTAATTATGCTTCTGGTATTACAGGGCGAGCGGTGGAAAGCGATACAGAACTGCGTATGAACTTAACAACCAGACAGAAGCAAGCAACCTCTAATGAAGTGGCAATCCAGAACGAAATCCTCAAGGTAGCTGGTGTGGAGTATGCAAGAGTTTATTCCAATCGTTCAATCGTTGAAGTAAATGGCAGACCACCGAAAAGTTATGAGGCTGTTGTGGTTGGTGGGGACGAACAAGATGTGGCAGAACTTATTTTTCAGAAAGGCCCGGCAGGTGTGCAGGCTTTTGGAAACATCACGAAAGAAGTTATCGACAGCGAGGGTTTCAGTTGGGAGATAGGTTTTTCTCGTCCAATAAATAAATATATCTGGATCAGAGTGGAATACAGTAGGAACCTTGAGGAAGACCTGCCCATGAATTTAGTTAGTGCTATTCAAAACAATATAATTGCATGGAGCCAGACCGCACTTAATGTCGGTGTGGATCTCATTTTCCAGAGAATGTTCCGGCCAGTTTATGATGTACCTGGAATAGGGTTTGCAGATATTAAGGTCGCCGTTACAGAAGATTTAACGGCTCCGGTGCCGGAAGACTATATAAGCGAGAATGTGGTGATTAGCGAAGTAGAAATTGCCGTGTTCGATAGATCGAGAATTATCATCCAGGAGATTTCTTGATGAAGGATTTTCAGAAGATAGACTGGAAACAATTTAACAAGCCTCCGTATTATCAACAGTGGCTTTGCCGTGGAGATACTCTCAAACTTGCTACCTTCGGAGACAAAGGGCTTGCCGAAGTGGACGACAATATTTTGTTGCTTAAAGACCAGTGGGATTTGAGTAATGTTAAGGGTCATTATCTTGACCGTATTGGAAAACTACTCGGCGAGGCACGAAACGGAAATACTGATGATCATTACAGGGTTTTACTTAATCTGCGAATTTTGTTAAATACAAATGATGGATCAATACCGTCAATTATTAATGCGATAAAATATATTTACTCATCGGAAGTGGTTCATATTATAGCTGATTATCCTGCCGGTTTAATTATTCTGCATGATGGCGAGGGAACGCCGGGTCTAAACTTTAACAAACTGCTAAACGAAATTATACCAGCAGGGGTGTCATTCAATACAAGAGAACTTTTCTCTTTTACTGATGAATTTATTATTACTGAAATACATAGAATTATTGTGCGCCGGAAAATTGTCGAATACTTCGGCAATCCAATTAAATATAACGGCATGATCAAGTATGACGGTAAAACCGTGAATGCAAAAACGGGTGCTTATGGGCGGTACAATGGACGGTTCAAGCACGATGGAGACCTTGCTTATAACGGAACTGGAATGATACCTACCCAGTACTTGCCAACGCCACCGTTCAAATATTCTTCTGGCATTATCGACATTATGTCAATTAAGCAGAAGGAAAATTTTGTTGAGTACCACCAGGCATATCAATACTTTAATGGTTCAATAAAATATGACGGCAAAGGAAAGTATAGCGGCAGAAGTCCTTATTCCTTGAGTTCTCCAAAAATGGATATAAACATAAATGAAACCCTATCTGATAATGAAATCATTGAAGATAGTTTTGAAACCTTATCATCAGTAGTTAATTACGAAAACAATATAAAAAAGAATACGAAGCACAACAGCAGGATAAAATATAATGGCAATTATTTTTATTCCCATGATTTCATTGACAAAATTGTAATGGAATCTCCAGAAGGAGAAGCTACAGATATTGCAGTAATAAATGAAGAAGCATTTGCCGGAATGCGAAAACACCATTTTTTTAATGGCGCTTATGCCTATGACGGTAAAATCAAATATGACGGCATGGCACTTATCCCATTGGGGTAAAAATAAATTAAGGTGGAGGTTTTACAATGGTAAAATTGGCCGAAGAAATCCCAATGAAAGGGATTTTTGTTGCACGGGTTTACCGTTCCGGCAAACTTGTAGAAGAAATCCGGGAAAGCAATCTGATCTTAAATGGTGCGCGGTCACAAATGGCGCATCTAATTGCCGGTGAGTTTACGAACCGGAACGTGAACAGAATTGCTTTCGGAACAAGCAGAACAGACCCTGATCCTGCGGACACGATTATTACAAATCAGTTCGCTAAGCCGATTAAGGGTTTTTCATTTCCAGAAAGCGGCAGGGTACAATTCGACTGGGAATTGCTAATCTCGGAAAATAACGGTATGGCGATTCTTGAGTTTGGTTTGCTTACTGCTGACGGGACGCTCTTTGCCCGAAGGACAAGGACGAATCCGATTTTTAAGGAATCGGATATTTCAATCGAAGGTAGCTGGACTATCATATTTTAAGGAGTAGAACATGGCAAACATTCAAGAACCCGCAGACCCCGGATTCCCTCCGGTATATCTTCTCGATTTGGAAGATGATGTTATAGGCGGCGAAGGTGGTGTATCAAACCGCCAAGGACAACAGCTTGTTGAACGTACTGCCTTCAACAAAAAAGCTATTGAAAGAGAAGTGGCAGACAGAACTTCTGGGGATCAAAACCTGCAATCCCAGGTTGACGTTAATCGTCAAGGTATCGAAACGAATACTGCCGAAATAAGTTCCATGAAAGGGCGAGGTGGTTATTTGATGGCTTATGACTTTGGCAAGGCTATCCCTACCCAACAAGAAATTACCGATTATGCGTTGACACAAATCTCAACGGATGATCCCCTTGAGATTTGGAATGGAACGCATGTCAAGAATCTTTTCAACGACCACGCATGGGCGCTTACCAATACACAGGACACAAATCCGCAGATTTTTGAATGGACGGATCAAGGTCTCGATTCAGTAAAGGTAGCGACTAAAGAAACCCTGGGTGTTGTCAGAAGCAGCGATGAAGATGGCTATGTACAGGTCGAACACGCAACAGGAAACATGAAAATATTACTCCCCACCGGCCTTGCTGCTGCCAATGCTTTTCCTTTTATCGCCAGATATAGTCCATTTGCAATAGCTTCCGGCAGACGGCAAATAACTATTCGGAGAGGGACTTATATTCCTGTTGAAATCAATGGTGTTGACCGTTGGTTCAAAGCGGATGAAGATTTGGTGATTGATGTCGAAGCGGTACTCGGATCTGCGCTTGAGAACGGGAAGGACTATAATGTTTTCCTTGTCCAAGATGGAGCAGGTCTTGAAATTAAAATTGATACCGCCGATGTTCCGTCCGGGTACACAGCAGGACAGGTAAAGGCCATTATAGGGTTCCATACCGAATGTGTTAATATCGGGACAGGACTGAACTACAACTTTGGCGGCTTAGTCATGGATCATCCTCTTAATGGGTTTGTTGCTGGAGATATACTGCCTCAATCCGTCTGGTGCTTAAACCATCGTCCGCATAGCAGCCCGAAGGGAATGGTTTACATTCCGTCTTTAGACTTCTGGTGTGATATTTATCTGCAAAGTGAAACCGGCCCGAACACAAGATCTGTTTACCAAGGTGCAATAACCAGAAATAGACAGTACGTTAATTTTGTGGAAGACCAATTTTGTGTTGACAAGGCATTGCTAAATGACGAGGAGTTCGCTGCTGCCATGCTTGGGTCAAATGAGCAGACAGCGGTACAGGGATCAAGCGAAGCCGGGGCCACTACAGGAGGAGCTGGTGGCAGGGTAGATACCGCTGGCAGGAGGATGGTATCCATCTACGGGGTTGAGGAAGGATGTGGCTCTCTGTGGCAATTCTTGAGGTCTACTTCTGCAGGAGGAGGTGCCGGGTCTATTTATCACGAAGGGTCATGGCTTAATATTACAACGAGTTCTACCGGGCCTCACGCACAAAATGGGGGTAAGGGTTCATTCTGGGGTGTAGCCGCTGTGCTGCTGGCGGGGGGCGCTTGGTCCAATTCTACGGGTTGCGGTTCACGGGCTCGTAATGCGAGTAATGGGCGGTCGCACCCGTTTACGACTATCGGCGGTCGGGGGCGGAGCCGTCCGGCGAGGATATTCGGGTAAAACGGGTATTGACAACGTAGTACGAGAAGTCATATAATACGTTATTCGGGCTTCGAAAATCGTTATTCGTAGCTTTTTTTAAGCCTAAATGAGCGATATGTTGCATTCCCTAGCTGCTGGCAGGGGGCAATTGGAACAATTCTACAGGTTGCGGTTCCCAGGCTCGTAATGCGAATAATGGGCGGTCGCACCCGAATACGAATATCGGCGGTCGGGGGCAGAGACATAGGGACGGGGCGCATGCCAACTCCTACGGCTGGACATATCGCTCTGTCGAGTTGTTTAGGCAACCGGCAAAATACTAAACGGAGGGATTGTGTTGTTAGTAATCCGGAAGGATGAAAGCAACACAATTCGTTTATTGGAATGCGCAGACATGGCAACCTCTGGAAAAAGATAATAGATATTGAAAATATACAGATCGCATTTCACAAAGCAGCTTTACACAAGAGTACCCATGGTAATGTAAAAAAAGTTAAGAAAAATCTTGAACCACTGCTTGAAAACATACGTCTCTCATTAGTGAATAAGACTTTCAATACAGGAAAGTACAGCGAGAAAGTGGTTTATGAACCTAAAAAGAGAACTATTTATGTCCTGCCGTTCTACCCGGATCGCATTGTCCAACACTCCTTAATGAATTTACTGGCTCCTATATGGGATAAATTGTTTATTTTTGATTCCTATGCTTGTCGAGATAAAAAAGGAATTCATGCCGGTAGTGTTCGCACAATGCAGTTTGTGCGGCGCAATAAATATGTTCTAAAATGCGACATCAGTAAGTTTTACCCTTCGGTGGATCAAGACATATTGATGGACATAATCAAAAAAAAGATAAAGTGCAAAGACACTTTATGGCTTCTGGAAAACATCGTCCGGAGTTATCCCGGTGGAAAGAATGTTCCTATTGGGAATTATACCTCGCAATGGTTCGGGAACTTATACATGAATGAAGCAGACCAGTACGTGAAGAATGAATTACAGTCAAAATATGGACGAATTGACTATATTAGATATTGTGATGATTTCTGCCTTTTCCATAACGACAAAAAAGTATTGAAGCAATGCAGGGATGAGCTTCGGGTATTCCTTGAAGAAAAATTAAAACTCCAGTTCAGTAAATGCGATGTTTTCCCTGTTTCGCATGGAGTAGATTTTCTCGGATACCGGCATTTCAAAAAATATGTTTTATTAAGGAAGCGAACAACGAAGCGGGTACGGAGACGACTGGCGGTACTGCCAAAGCTATATGCAAAGAAAAAAATAACAGCCGAACAGTACCGTTCCTCTGTCGCCTCGACATGGGGCTGGTTAAAACACGCTAATACCCATAATTTACAAGTCACGGTACAGCTTAATGCTTTAAGAGAAAAGGTAGGAGAATTACAATGAACAAGTTTTCGGAATTTGCGGACACAACCATATCCCCGGTTTTGGATGGAAAGAAAATGTCGCTTGATGACATACTTGAGAAAGAAATCATCGTTTTACGGTACAGGATAAAAAAAACAAAGTTCAGTGAGGCTAAGAACCCGGACTGCCTTACGGTTCAATTCGCATTCCCAGAAAATGAGGAGGCTCGCTTCGTCTTTTTCTCCGGCTCAAGCGTCTTGATGCAGCAGCTAGAGAAGTATCAGGACAAAATACCCTTCTCGGCAACGATAAAAAAAATAGGGAAATATTTTACTTTTTCTTAGATTTTTCACTTTTTACTTGACAAATCGTCTCATTTGAGACTACAATTAAAACATAGCATTTTGCATGGTCGGCTGACCGAAAACTACGGAGGCCCTCTGTGTCGAACCCTGGAAACAGGTCTCGGCACGGAGGGCCTTTTTTTATGGGAGGAAAAATATGATTGAATGGAAGCCCGGGAAGGCTCATTTTGAGTATCTGCGGTCTCGTCCTTATATCCGCTTGCCGAGTAATACCAGCTACCTTATCGAGAAGCATGGTGACGTTCTCTATATTTGCTTCGAGGAAACATCCGGCTCAACCAAACAAGCCCAAGCTGATGACTGGGCAGCGAACCTGAATTTCTTCCCGAAAAAGTTTGACGTATTCCCAGGTTCCAAAATAAAAGCTCATGACGGTCTGGCAAAGCAGTACTTAGAAGTACGCAAAGAGATAAAGGATCTGCTGAAAAGCGGGAAATATAAGCAGATTTTTGTCGGAGGATTTTCTCAAGGTGCTGGCTTAACAACCGGCTGTGTTCAAGATCTAGGGTATTACATCGACAAGCATAAGCTAAATGTAAAAGTTTTTGGGATAGCTTATAACGGCCCCCGGTTCTTTGGGCTTAGGAAGGCAAAGCTGATAAAGAAGGCCGTTAAGAATAGGCTGCTCACCATAAAAGGCCGGTGGGACCCGGTGTGCCTTGTACCATTCAAAAGGATGCCGACATTTTTCACTTTTAGATGGTCTCCTTTCAAGTTAAAGTTTTGCTGGCCTCGGATAACTTTTTGGGGTGACTACGGAAAAGTGACGTGGATTGGAAAGCTGTTCCGGCCCCTGCCTCCGCAGCATGATCCGGCGCAGGTTGAGAAAAACCTGCTGGAAAAATACGGATGTTAGGAGATTGATATGGACAATGAAGCTAATCGTGAAGAAGAAAGAAAAGAAGACGAAGAAAAAAAACCGGAAAAATGGAGTTGGGATGTATTCTGGATTAAAACCATTTGCTGGAGAAATTTCATCTGGGGTATTTCTACAGGATTTATTGTTTGGATGTTTGTCCGTGCAAACGGTGGTATTGACAGCATAGTCAATATCATTCTTGCCGGTGTGTGGGGCTTGTTATCCGTAATTATGATTTTGCATAAAGCTTTTGAAAAATCTGTTGGTAATGCAAAAATAAATGCCAACTTTGAAGCCAGTGCAAAATTAAACGGTGAACTTGCAGAAATAATAAAATCTTTACAGAAAGGAGAAAGAAATGCACATTAACGTATCAGAAGGAAGAATGAACTTCTCGCAGCGGAACAATGAACGTGATCCGCATAATGCTTGCAATGTAACGAGTATGGTTATGGCACTAGCTTATCTTGACTATGAGTTTCCGAAGGGGAGATATGACCAGCCAGAAGACAACCTGCACGATCACATTTCCAACAACCCTGCCTGTGTAAAACATTTCAGCGACTTTGTTTCAAAAAATTCTTGGGCAGCAGGAATCCCTCCAATGCAAATTCACGACATACTTTCGTGGTGTACAAACAATTGGATTGGAAAGCAGATAACGAGCTTTTCCACTAACCGCTCTATACCAGCAATACTTGCTGAATTAAGAAGCGACAGACCAGTAGTTTTATCCGGCGACTTTCCCTTTATAACATCAAAAGGTGTCAGGACAACGCTCGGACATATTGTCGTGCTGGTTGGAGCGGAATGGGATGAGGGAAATTCTGGAAACCCCGACCGGATAATCATTGACGACCCATACGGCAACACAATCAATAACTTTCAGGGATCGGGAAATGATGTAATTCTTTCTTGGGATCAATTCATCAGGTGGTTTAAGCCTCATAACTCCACAACAGTGAAGTGGGGACATTTTTTTGTTAAATAACGGAGGAGGGAATGAATGAAAAAAACAAATTTCAGGTGCGGCTTCGTAGTCGCCGTCTTTGGGTTATTGCTGGTGTTGTTTTGCTCGCCTGGGCTTTGGGCGGGACAGCAGCCGGATTATTTTTTCATGGAAAATATAGCTCTCTCCGAACAATCATTGAGGAAGCCGGTGGCGATGAACTCATTGAACTCATCGAGAACCAACGTGGAACAATCCTTGCCTTACATGACAATCTTGGTGCAGTCAGAAATGAACTGGAATTTGCCCTCGGAGACCGAGACGAATTACGAGACCGAAACAGACGAGCTATCGAGATTGTTATCGGAACAGATGAACGACTTGAGGACTTTGAGAACACAGTGGACACTTCTACAGACGTTATCGAGAGAATTGAGAATAGACAACAGAGAATTGATAACCTTGTTGCAGGAATCAGAACAGATAATAGACGACTTAGGGATGCGCTTGGAAGCGGCAATGGAGAGGGTGACTGACGCGGAAGATGGAGCAATCGCTTTGTTATACGAGAACACAGAATTGTTTAACAAGGCAAGACTTGCAATGGCACATATTTCCTTGCTTCAACAGCAACTGGCAAGAGCAAAAAGAGGATCTCCAATTAGTTTTACCCTCGGCGCTGTTTCATTCGGCGTTGGTACACCGTTAATCGTGGAAGGCATTCGTGCAGAAAATAACACTATGATGTGGAGTGGAGTTGGGGTAATAGCCGGTACAGGTATTGTTTGGGCTGTCGGACATTATATCTTTGGTTGGTGGTAGAGGAGACATTCATGGCTATTAAGATTCATAGTTCCAGAAAGAGAGAGGAAAAAGACGGCGGTGGTGTAGTATACGAGTTCTGGCTTTATTCAATCGCCGATGTAGCCAACCTGCCAAAGCCTGGGGATTGGGCAGCCGATACATCTTCAGCACTTATTATACCGACAGGTGAGGCTTTAGCTTTGGGAGATAATGGCTGGGTAAAGATAGGAGCTAATTAATATGGACGTAATACTCCTTGCCATTGTAGAACAACGGATTAAAGAAACTATGGCCGGTAACGGTCTTGCCAAAGGAAATGACGGGAGGAACCCTGAACTGCGTTCAAACGCTACCCATGTACAATGGCGACTTGTGGGTGATACGACATGGATAGATTTATTTCCACTATCTGCAATAACCCCAGAAGATGGCGATGATGGAGTAACCCCGATATTTCGCATGGGTGGTACAGGGGATCGCACTTTACAGGTTAGTTACCCTCCTGCAACAAACTGGTCTGATTTATACACTTTCCCCGAAGGCGGTGGAACAGTGGACGTTACAAATATATCCAATGCTGAAATACAAAGTATTTTAGACAATTTATAGGAGCGTGTTATGAGCCAGAAATTTCTATGTCCAGACGGGTTAGAGTATTTTGCGAATTGGGTACTGAATCAGATTGCGACCGGTACTCAAATATCAATAATTACTGCCATTACCGAGACCAGCACGAATCAGCAGATTCCCGGAGCAAAGGCAGTATACGATCTTATGGTCGAAGCCATTGGTAAAATATCTAAGCTCTCAAAAAAGGTTGTGGATGTACTTCCAGCCACAGGTGAAGCGGAAACTATTTACCTTGTGAAAACAGCCCCCAATTCCACTGTATTCAAGCAGCATATATGGATTGACGATGCCTGGCACGACCTCGGTACAACCGAATGTGATTTATCGCAATACTGGAAAAAGGATGAGCTTACTGCCATGAGCAATACAGACGTACAGGACATTATTGACGATGTAATGGGGGCATAAATATGGCAAAGTATATTGGCGATGCCGGTCTAACAGCCCTTATTCAAAGAATAAAATCTCTATTTGCGACAAAAAAAGAAGTTGAGGAACTGTCTGACAAAGTGGATGAGGCTGGCGGAGATGAATGGGAGTTCATACCGTTATGACAAATGTAATGCACAAGATTGGCGGACACTATAAAAGATGTACTCGACAAATAGTAGGCAAGTCAGGTGTCCCTTGTGCAATACGTCATACGCCAATCGTAAGCAATTTTGAGATGATAATTAACTGGGCCGGGGTTCCGCAAGCATACAGAGATTCTGAATATGCTGGCTGGATTTTGGACATGAAGAACTATTTTGAGCAGGTGATTACCGGGTTGAGATATGCACCGAATCAGAAAGTTTCCCTTACAATGAATTTTGAATTCCGTCCATTGGGCGGCCCGCTTGCACAATGTGGGCCCGGGAACGGCACTGAAAACCCGATGGACTTCTTGTCTGCTCTTACGCTTGATGGTTCAAATAACATAGCCAGGACTTTATATGCTCTTATGGCTTTTGACACCGGGTATTTTCAGGTAAACCCTACGGCCCCAGACCGTGTAAACTGGAAAAAGAACTTTTTTAATGTCTGTGTCCATGAGGCTTTTCACGGGTTAGGGCTTGGGGCTTTATGGAATGGGTCTTTCCGCATTATAGGCAACATACCACTGGTAGGCCCTACAAGATTACCTACTTTATTCCCGTATAACGTAATTGGCACCGGAAACCCGGATAATCCTCAATACACTGCATCCCAGGCTTTAGCCGCATGGCGGGAAACTATGGTGGGGCAACAATCGGCAACTTCTATCCCGATTGAAAACTGGGGACGAGACGGAAACGGTGTTTTTCGGCAGATGGGAGCTACAGATACGATTTTTCAGACCGGCGGCACGGCCTTAGCCCATTGGAAAGAGACCAGCGCAAGTGGCACAATCGGTGGGTTAAATATACTCGATACAAAAGACCGGCACATTGCAGATGAGATATTTACCGGCTGGTCAAATGAAGGAAGCCATGAAAAAGACTGGGTTGGAAAATTCACAATAGCGGCTTTAAGGGATATTGGTTGGGAAGTGGATTATTTACCGCTTGGTATAGATTTGAAAGACTATCGGAGGGCAGCGTAATGGCAAAGGGAAAAATCCATAATAAGAAATTGGGACAGTCCACATATAATGATGAATACATAGACGAAAAATTTGACGAACTTACCCCGGTAGATGGTGTTTTATTTGATGATGATGTAGTCGATAACCTTACATCGACAGAACAAAAGAAACCGTTATCCGCAAATCAAGGTCGGGTATTGAACACCACAAAATCAAATCTTGATAGCGGGAACATTTTAACAGGTTCACAATCAATCGTTGACAACCGTAATCAGGTACGCAGATATACAACAATGGATTCAATAGGGGTACAAGCTCAAGATGACCAGGCAGGGAAATCAGTAGGATTTAATGCTCATGGCATTAGCTTTGAAGACCATAATAAAGGGACATCTCATTCCTTAGAAGTTGAGGATGGTGTATTACTATTCGATGGTGAACCCATTGGTACAGGTGAAGGCGGTGGAGGTGATGGAAAGCATCAAAGAATTGACGCATACCCAGAGGAAGAATATAACCAAGGGCAATTTTGGAAAATAGTGTCTGACAGCTATCAGTTCAGGCAAGATCAGCTTTATGTTGTTGACATAGAAATATCCAATCAAGGCGGGTCGTCAAGAGGCACATTATTTATTGGGCTGGCAGATCATGGCGAAGGAATCATTCATCACACTAGCGGACAGTATTTATACTCCGTTGAATGGCATATAGAAAATGGCGAAATTCAGTTTCACAGCATACAGGCAGGGAATAACGGCTTTTCCCTTTATTCTGTAATACATATCGGTACAGGTGGAGGAGCAGTAGCAGGTAAAATCTTTAATCTTGAAAGATTTGAATACTCGGCGGCTTCCTTGACTTATGTGGGGTGGAGACGTGAGGATGGCGGCCAGCTTGAGGAAGGTGTGAAATACACGGTCAAGGGTGCCTATTACGGAGATCCGTTTGAAGTAACTCTTGATGAATACGGCTGGGCAGATTTACCAAACGGCATGGGCATTCAATTGCTGAACAGAATGGGAATGTGGATTCTTGAAGGTGGGAATAGAAATAATTATCAAGGAATTGAGATTTTTTCCGCAGCAGAACCCGGAGCAATCGCAATCCCCGAAGTCAATTTTGATGTCATTCAGTGTCTGTGGCAGGGGGAGAGGGTAATTATCCGTCCAAACGAAAACCTGATGAGTATGACAGGCCAGATCCAGTATGAAATGACCATGCTCGATATTCCCAATAGCATAGATTTAGAAGAACTGGAAAACAAACTTATTCTTGACGATAAATTATTTGCTCCGATGGAAGAAATGTTTGGGATGTCCCAAGGGGATATTTACAATAGCATGGAATGGATGTTTCAGGAAATACACAATTATTGCGAACAATACGGCGAGTTTGATCTTAATAATGTGTATGACTGGAATGTGTATGGTTATCTTCAAGAAATTATGGAAACCCTTGCCATGGTAGATATGATAAACCCTAAACTTATGAGCCTTAAGATGACTTTTATGTATGCCTGTTCAAACAGTATGACACCTCTTGAGGTATTACCCATCGGAACTGCTGGCATTAAAGGGGCAAATACCGTTTTAGTACCCTATATCAAGAAGTTGGGAGAAAACTTATGAAAAACCTATACGGCAAAATAAAAAACGCAAAGCTGTCGTTTAAGTGCTTGAAAGAGGGCAACGAATTATTAGAATCACAAAACACAGAGGCAAGTGATTTTGACGGCCAGTTTCTCATTGAATCAAAAGATCTAAAGTGGTCGTTTCCGATTGTGGCCAGGGCGATCCGTAAAAGACAGGCGAAGCTTGTTATTTATGAACCGCAAAAAGCAGAAGTATTCTGTGGGATGCAGGGAGATTATGTCAACAGAGAATTTTGTGAGAAAAGTGGCATAACCGTTACCCCGTTTCCAACACAGGGTGGAGCATTGGTCTGTAATAAAGGCGATCTGCTTATTATTTTTATTCACCCTTGCAAAAATGGGGAGTTCCGTTTTTTAGACTTTATCAAGCCCAGGATAATAAATTACTTGGCAAACTATGTCGGAGCTGAAAACATAACTACGCCGAATAACGACATCGAGGTAAACGGCAAAAAAATATCCGGTTCCTCAACAGCATATAAAATGGGTTCTGCAATGGAATCCCTTTTTATAAATGGCGTGAACAATAAAACCAATCTTGAAGCCGTAGGGCATAAAGGAAAAGCCCGGGAAGTTACCGGCTTGGCAGAACATGGTATTGACGTTCAAGAATTCCGTACCTGGATCATAGAAACCACACAGAAGGCTTTTAATCAATGCTGCGAACGACACAAAAAAAGAGGAAAAAGTAAAAAACAAAGGGGGAAAAATGAGACTTAATTTATTGCAAACAGGCGCACAAGCATCGGTAGACCTTAATTTATCAACTATTCCTTTTGCAAATCTTATGGCTGTACTTATAACCTTATTGTTTTTTTTAACAATTATTTTATTTGTAATAATAAAATATGTGAAAAAAATAGGGCCGATCGATTTAACAAAAGAGCATAAAGGGCAAACTGAATTATACCACATGAATATTGAGAATGACGAAAATGACGCACAGTTAAGATTAAAGATACAACTTATTACATCATCCATGAAAACCCGAATAAACAATATCTTTTATCAGTTTAGAACCTGCCCTGTTGTTGTAATTGCTCTTTCAAATTCAGTAAGAGCCCCACTATATAACTCTGCAAGCAATAATCATTTCACAACCGTTTTAGTACCGGATAAAAGAGATTGGTACATAGATGGGTTATTAAAATCCATACAGGATGAATATGTGGCAATAAGCAATTCTATTGTCGGAATAAGCTGTATAAAAGAAAATACCCTCCCACCGTGGGAAGGTAGTGAAAACTCAATGAAAAGCCTAATAAGGCTATTTCTCTTGGAATGGGCTGATAATGTAATTACAGAAGTAATTAAAACCTGCAAGAAAAAAATTGAAACCTACGAAAAATATAAACCCAAATTTAAGGGTGATGAATATAGAACAGGTATTGTAGATCATTGCATAAACAAAAATAACAACACAATTACACTATTGGATAGGCACGGGAGGTAAAGAACAATGATTGAATGGAAGCCCGGTAAAGCACAGAGGGCTAGGAAATAATGCGGAAAACCGCTATAAATAAAGGAAATCAATGGAAAGCCAAGGCAATAAATAAGCCAATTTCCATTTTTGTAGGCTATTTGTAGACAAAGCCAATATAAACCCTTGCTAATTCTTTATTATATATAGAATTAGACGATTTTTCACATATACCGTTTGTTATGCGATGTTGGGGCGTACACCATTTTTTATTTTTTTCTACCAATATAAAAAACATACCCATAATACTGTTTATATTTTTGGTATAACTCCATCTCGTAGTTATCACCTTTAACATATTCCTCTAAGGTTTTGTTTCCAAGATGTTTTTTAAAAAGCGAACTATTTGCTGCTTCACGTGGAATAAAATAATTCATCCAACAATTTTCCGGCAACGTAAATGCAGCAACAAAATTATAACCGGATTTTTGTATGACAGAAATATTATGATCAATTGTATCTAATCTGCTTCCTGCATCCGTCCAAAACTTTTGAACTTCTTTAGGATGTTCATCAGCAATCCATGAGGGACATGTTACAGCAATATAGCCATTTTTTTTGAGAAAGCCATTCCAATAAGAAACTCCTTTTTCAAAGCCTATACCGTCAATTACCCCTTCTGACCAAATAAGGTCAAATTCTTCCTTTTGAAAAGGAAGTTCTTCTATATTGCCAACAATGCCATTTACCCTTTCTTGTAGATTCAATTTTTTAGCATTATCGTTCAAAATATCTATAAATTTTGGGTAAATATCTATGCCGGTAATTTTTCCAGAGATATTTTGAGCAATAATCATTGTTTGTCCACCAGTTCCACAACCTAAATCTAAAACTCGTGAAATTTTATTAATATTATCCAGAAAACTTAATGCCTTAACAGTCATTTCAGGGCTACCAATCCCCTGCCGTTCAAAACCCGCATGAATTTCATAAAGTAATTCATCAATTGATATTTGTTCGTTTTCCACTTTTTTACTCCATAATCAATAATTATATCAATTGTCTTATTTTGTCAATATATTTCCCAACCAATTTAGCCCCAATTTCGCATAACGTTCTAGATTGACGACGTTCCAGCCCACCTTATAAAGCAAACCGTAGGTTTGCGGTGGGCTGGAATGTGGGTGAAGGAGGCGTGGGAGCGAGCCCGTAGGGCGACCGACCTAGCCGACTGAACCCCGAGCCGCCGAATAGGCGGCG
>Ga0099364_10001382_pt1 | contig 40253 bp, 33 predicted proteins | sample TergutTh196P3_FD_73070 | JGI IMG/M metagenome (GOLD analysis project Ga0099364, IMG submission 73070) | Microcerotermes parvus P3 segment gut microbial communities from Pointe-Noire, Republic of the Congo - Th196 P3 | ecosystem: Host-associated > Arthropoda: Insects > Digestive system > Gut ...
AGGCCTTTTTCCTCATCTGATAACAGACCCTCGTCTCGCTCTATTGTTGTCGGGTTTATCATTAGCGCGTAATCAAGGGGTTTTATGTTAATCTTCCCTCTATCGTACAAATCATCGGTCAGTTCGAAAAATATGTCTGCTACCGGACCATAATCGCGGCGGACATAACGCACGCCGCTCATTGGAACTAGGTTATCATAAAAATAGCTAAAATCCGCAAGATAAAGCAGTTTTGCCAGTTTTGTCTTGGGAATGCCGTCTCTAAAATAGCGAAGGATGTAGAAGTACATTTGCCTAAACTTTTCGTTGTTTCGCGGCTGATCGAAAAACTCGGCAATTGGCACATTAAAATATGCAGATAGTTTTTCCAGTTCACCTGTCGTCAAATCACGCTTGCCTTTTGTTGCGCTGATATATGTCGCACGGCTCACACCAAGGACATCGGCGAGTTGTTCCTGTGTAAGGCTATGTGAAGAACGGAGTCTTTCAACATTATTTAAAACTAAGCTCATAATAGTTACTCCCTTCCTTTATATCAGCTATGCTACCATCTATTTTAATGATTGTCAATATATTTGTAATGCAATTGTACAATATTCTTTACAATTCCATCTGCATTGTTCTAATTATAATATAAAGTTCCGATGACCCATGAACCGTACTATTAACAATATGTGAGATACGGCAATCGACAACTACGAATTCGCCCAGTGAAAAAAGGACGATTGCGTCGGCAGCGTGTACGATTATGTCCGGCGCGACAAAAAACATATCATACCAACTGCTTGCTTGATTTTATCCAACGCCGGCAGTGACATAATCTTGTACACGCTTATATTCCTTGATCAAATCGTTGAGGTTACTGGATTAGCGCATAACGAAGTTGAAAACCTGCGCGCAGTTAATTGACTTCATTGACTACGGAACCACGGGTTTGCATGGTCTTTGCGTCATGCGCGATTGCCTTGAAGCTCACCGATGAGTCAAGATAGCCTTTGCCCGAAATCAAACCGGGGTGGATGTCATTAGTGAACCAATTTAATACGCTTTCCATCCATGCGTTTCCTTTGGATTCTATGCACTCAGCCATCACAGTGGGTGAAGCCTATACATCGCCTAAAAGCTATCTTTATTACGGATTGAGCAAATAATGTGCGACTTCGCAATTCCCTAGCGAAAAAACTAGCCATTACCTCATAGGGCGGATCAAGAGAACCGTCCCCCTGATCCGCTATAAAAAATGGGCGGCCGTCCTCGGCCGCCCGTCCTGATATGCGATAAAATTAATAAACAATGGACGGGTCTTCGTCCATCCTTTGCTGCACGTAGTCCATCATCTCGTCGTAGCCGGCGTCGCGCATCCTCTGGCGGTAGGCTTCCAGCATTTGGAGCGCCTCCTCGTCGCTGGTGGCGACAATCATTTCTTTCTCATAATCGCCCAGGTTCACCACGGCCATCCGCTCGTTGTACTCGGGCCTGCCGGGCCACTGGCTGGAGATGTCGTCCGCGCTGAAGCCGCTGAAAAAGGCCAGGGGTCTAATCTCGCGGGCGGCGACATAGGCGGGCCTGTTGTACGCGGTGTCCCATCCGTAGCTCTTCAGGCGGCCTTCGAGATTCGCCGTACTGATGCCAAAGCCCTCTTTCTGGTATGTCTGGTTGTCCTCCACGCGGATCCGCTCCCATTCGTCTGTCCTCGTGGGGATGCCGTCAATCACGTTGTAATGGACGCCCTCGATGCCGTACACTGACAGCACATACCCCTCATCGGACGTCAGGTATTCGATAAGCTCCAGCGCGCGCTCCGGCGACTTGACGTGCGCGCCGAGTATCTTGGCGCCAAACCCGTACACGCCGTTCCGTTCCACGGACGTGAATGTCTCGCCGTTCGTGTATTCCCACGGGCCCAGCGGCACGTATTCCATCTCGGGGTTTGTGACATACAGCGTCGTCGCGAAGAAGTCGTTCTGGTGCGGCCAGTGGCAGCCCTGCGTGGCGATGCGGCCTGTGACCAGCTTCTCCTTACCCACCGTGTCAGACTGGAGCAGCGCCTCGGCGTCGTACAGCCCGTCGGCCACCAGGTTGCGCATGAACAGAATCTTGTCTTCGTATTCCTTGGTCATCTCGGGGCGCTCGATCCGCCCATCGATGATGTCCCATGTGGTCCATCCGCCGGGGTGGAACGAGTTCTGGTACTGCTGGTAGCTCCAGCCGCCATGCCAGTTGCCGGCGGGGATGACGGGCCTGCCGTTGATGTCCGTGAAACCGCCGTCCCTGATCCGCTCGAGCAGGTCGCGCAGCGTCTCCGGGTTGGTGACCGACTGCGGGTCGACGCCCAGGCTCTCCAGTATGTCCTTGCGCGCGAACACATTGTACGCCCAGTTGGTGATGTCATCGGGCGCCATGGATTTGCTGGGGATTACATAGCGCTCGCCGTTGTAGCTGGGGTGTTCCAGGTGCAGTTCCACAAAGGCCTCGCTGAGGTGCTCGGTCATGGCCTGCTTGATCCACGGATAGTCATTGGTCTCGAACACGTACTGGTTGAGCGGCAGCAGCAGCCCCGCCACTGCGGCGTTCATGATATGCTCGCCCTCGCCGCCCGGGTTGGTGCTCCAGTATGGCACGTTTGCGATGTCGAATATATCGCCGCTGGCGAATACCAGCGCCAGCTTTTCCGTCTCGGAGCTGGTGATGGTCTCGACGTTGAGGGTTATACCCAGCAATTCTGTCATCTTCTGGGCGACCGGCCCGTCCTGCCAGCCGTCGGGGAAGTTGCCCGCCTGGCCGTTCCAGCAGTGCAGGAACTGGTAGGTGATGGGCTCTGGCCCGGTATCTACGCTCGCCTCGGTCGCCGTCGTGGTCGCCACGGTCATCACGGACGAGGGCGCGGTCGCCACTGCGGCCACTGTCGTCGTCGCCGCTGCCGTAGTGGTTTCGGCTGCCGCAGCCGTCGTGGCTGCTGCTGTGGTCGTCGCTGCGGCTGTCGTTTCAGCGGCGGTGGTCTGCGCGGGGGGGGCGGACCCGCCGCAAGCCGCGACAAGCACGAGCGCCACGCACAGCACCGCTGCCAGGACAATTGCCTGTGTTCTTTTGATGTTCATGATAAATCCTCCTGTTATTTTTATTTTAGTTAAATTATTACTCTTTGATTGAGCCTATCATTATGCCGGAGACGAAATATTTTTGCAAAAACGGGTATACGAACATGATGGGCGTGGTCAATATGATCAGGAACGCCATCCGCAGCGACTCCGGCGTCGTCGTGGCCGCCTGGGACTGCATCATCTCCTCGCTCATGACATTGTTGCCCGCGCCGGCCGCCTGCGGGTTGGTCTCAAAGACAGCCTGCGAGAGCAGGTCGCGCAGCAGCGTGGCTGCCGGCCACACGTCGCGGTTGCGGGACACGAAATACTGCCCGGCGAACCAATCGTTCCACGCGCCCACGCCGATGAACAGCGCGATGGTCGCCATGACGGGGACCGACAGCGGCAGCATGATGCGAAAATATATCCCTATCTCACTCGCTCCGTCAATCCTGGCCGATTCCTGCAGACTCTCCGGGATAGTGTAGAAAAACGTCCGCAGCAGCAGCATGTTGAAAAAGCTGTACAGGCCCGGCAGGATGAGCACCCAAAACGTGTTGAGGATGCCCATTTGGCGGTACATGATGTAGTTGGGTATAAGCCCGCCGCTAAATAACGTCGTAAAATAGAAATAGAAAATGAAAAAAGACCGGCCCGGCAGCGAGCTGCGCGTCATGGCGTATGCCAGCAGCGAGGTAAAAAAGCAGCCAAATAAAACCTGGATCAGCGTGCGCGAAACCGATATCCGAAACGCGGACATGATCAGCGGGTGCTGAAACGCTTTTACGTAATTGTCGAATGTGAACACGCGGGGGAACACATAAATACCCCCGGCGAGGGCGTCCCTGCCTTCATTTAAGGAAATAACGAGGCAATACCAGAAGGGGAACAGGGTCGCGAGGCCGAGCAGCACCAAAATTGTGTAGTTGATGCTCTGCCCAAAGTAATACATGGCCGAACGGCGGCCTATATATGGCCGTCCCTGGGCTTCGCGCGCTTCTCTGTTTGCGCGGGCTTCTTCTCTAGCATTCATAGCGCCTTCCTCACCCCCCTACCAAATGGAAATTTCCGTAAACTTTTTGGACGCATAGTTCGCGGAGATGACAAGCAGCAGCGCCATCACGCTGCGGAACATGCCCAGCGCCGTGGCATAGTCCATCTGGTTCATCTGGAAGGCGCGGCGTAACACGTAGGTGTCGATGACCTCGGACACGGTTATCGTGGATGGCTGCTGCAGCAGCAGCACCTGCTCGAAGTTGACGCTGAACAGGCTGCCGATCTGTAGCAGGAACAGTATCCCGACTGTATGCTTGATACCAGGCAAGGTTATGTGCCAAAGCTTCTGCGCGCCGTTCGCACCGTCTATGCTGGACGCCTCGTACAGCGTCGGGTCTATGCCCGTCAGGGCTGCCAGGTAGATGATGGAGCCGTACCCGATGCCCTTCCACATGTCGGACAGCACCATGAACGGGATCCAGTTCTCCCTGATGCCCAGGAAATAAATGGTGTCCAGCCCCATTTGGTAGCGGATGTCGTTAATCAGGCCCACCGTGGGGGAGAAAATCCTGTGTATCAGCGCCGCCACGACGACCCAGGATATGAAGTGCGGCAGGTAGGATATGGTCTGGACCGTCCGCTTAAACGCCTTGTTGTAGACGGAGTTCAGCATGAGCGCCAAAACAATCGGCGCCGGGAAGCATATCATCATACGGAAGACGCTGATGTTGAGGGTGTTGCGAACCACCTGCCAAAACTTCGGGTCGCGCAAAAAATCGTTGAAATAGCGCAGCCCCACCCACTGGTTGTTAAAATACCCGCCGGTCAGCGAGTATTTCTGGAACGCCAGGGCCAAGCCCGTCATGGGATAATATGAAAAAATACCGTACCAAACGAACGCCGGGAGGATGAACAGGTAGAACGGCCAATGCTTTGTAATCCGCACCAGCAGTTTTGATCGTTTGCGCGGCTGACTCGTGCTTTTTAGCGTTTGATCCATAAGCTGCTCCTATGCTGGGGCGGGCGGCCAAAATTCGGCCGCCCGCTTGCGCTGTTTTACAATAAATATTCGGTTAATATACGATGGAGGGGTCTTCTTCCATCCTGGCCTGCACGTAGTCCATCATCTCGTCGTAGCCGGCCTCGCGCATCCTCTGCCGGTAGGACTCAATCATGCGGAGCGCCTCCTCGTCGCTGGCGGCGACGATCATCTCCTTTTCGAAGTCACCCAGGCTGACTACAGACATCCGCTCGTTGTACTCGGACCTGCCGGGCCACTGGCTGGAGATGTCGTCGGCGGTGAAGCCGTCAAAGAACGCCAGCTCGCGGACCTCGCGGGCCTTTACGAATCCAGGCCTGTTGTACGCGGTGTCCCAACCATAGCCCTTCAGGCGGCTTTCCAGGTTCGCCGTGCTGATGCCAAAGCCCTGCTGCTGGTATGTCTGGTTGTCCTCGACGCGGATCCTCTCCCATTCTTCGGTCCTCGTGGGGACGCCGTCAATGATGTTGTAATGGACGCCCTCGATGCCGAACACCGACAGCACGTACCCCTCGTCGGAGGTGAGGTATTCGATCATGTCCAAAGCGCGCTCGGGCGATTTTATCTGCGCCCCGAGGATCTTGGCGCCGAACCCGTACACGCCGTTCCTCTCGACCTGCGTGAATTTCGAGCCGTCCTTGTACAACCATGGGCCAAGCGGCACATATTCCATCTCCGGGTTGGTGACGTACAGCGTCGTGGCGAAGAAGTCATGCTGCCACGCCCAGTGGCATCCCTGGGTGGCCACGCGGCCCGTGACCAGTTTTTCTTTGCCGACGGTGTCCGATTGGGTCAGGGCCTCGGCGTCATACAGGCCGTCGGCGACCAGGTTGCGCATAAAGAGTATCTTCTCTTCGTACTCGGGTGTCATCTCCGGGCGCTCGATCCGCCCGTCAATGACGTCCCAGGTCGTCCAGCCGCCGGGGTGGAAGGAGTTTTGGTACTGCTGGTAGCTCCAGCCGCCGTGCCAGTTGCCGGCTGGGATGATGGGCCTGCCGTTGATGTCCGTAAAGCCGCCGTCCCTGATTTTTTCCAGGAGCTCGCGGAGCGCCTCCGGGGTGGTGACGGACTGCGGGTCGATGCCCAGGCTTTCCAATATGTCCTTGCGTGCAAAGACATTATAGGCGTTGTTGGTGATGTCTGTGGGCGTCATGGCCTTGCTGGGGATGACATAGCGCTCGCCATCGTAGCTGGGGTGCTCCAGATGAAGCATCCGGAACGCTTCTGCGATGTGCTGCGTCATGGCCTGCTTGATCCACGGATAGTTTTCCGTCTCAAAGATGAACTGGTTCAGCGGCAGCAGCAGCCCCGCGTTGGCCGCGTTCATGATGTACTCGCCCTCGCCGCCGGGGTTGAGACCGGGGTTGGTGCTCCAGTACGGGACATTGGCGATGTCGAACATGTCGCCGCTGGCAAACACAAGTGCCAGTTTTTCCTGTTCGGAGCCGGTGATGGTCTCGACGTTGAGCGTGATGCCCAAAAGCTCGGTCATCTTCTGGGCGACCGGGCCGTCCTGCCAGCCTTCGGGGAAGTTGCCCGCCTGGCCGTTCCAGCAGTGCAGGAACTGGTAGGTGATGGGCTCCAGCTCCGGCGCGGCGCTCGCCTCTGTCGCCGTCGTGGTCGCCAGCGTCACCGTGCTGACCGGCGCCGTCGTGGTCGTGGCTGCGGCGGCTGTCGTGGTTGTAGCTGCGGCAGTGGTGGCGGCAGCCGTGGTTGCTTCGGCTGCGGCTGCGGTCGTCGCGGCGGTCGTCGTTTCGGCGGCGGCGGTGGTCTGAGCGGGGGAAGCGGTACCGCCGCAGGCGGCGATGAGTGCGGTGCATAATACAAAGATTAGGATCAATGCCGGGATTTTTTTGATGCGCATTTTTGGCCTCCGGATTTATTATTTTCGGGTCAAATACTCATCGGGTCAAATTTTAAAAGATCAAATTTTTAATTGTAGCCGCAACGCATTTAGGCATTGGCTGCGCTTTTTGTATTGCGGCAAAATTGCAGCGGCTGTATCGTCCATATGTGTTGCAGCGTGAAAAAGTGTGGTGATGATATCGTTTTTTGTGCTGGCTTCAGCAAAGGTAAGTCCGTCTGCCGCTGCAGCGCCGTTTAGTAAATTTACCGCCGTAGCGCTGTCGAGCCCATCTGCCGCCGCAGCGCCGTCGAGCCTATCTGCTGCCGTAGGCCGCCGGCGCAGCACGGGCACGTCCTCCGCGCCGCCGAACCTGTGAATGTTGGTTTTCTTTTCTTCGTCCCTGGCGAGCATCTGGATGACGACGACTAGTTGGCACATTTCCAGCGCGAGGTGGGCGGCGATTAAATGATCCTTGCGGCCTAGCTTGACCAGCGCCATTGAGGACATGAACCAAAATTGCTCCACGACGCTTTCGATTGTGTCCAAAAATTTTGCGGCGGCTTCCTGTGCCTGTGGCTGTGGTTGCGGCTGTGGTTGCGGCTGCGGTTGTGTATGCGGCTGCGATTGCGGGCCGGGATATACGAACGTAATGTCAAAACGCCAGCCGTTTTCGAAGCACACCCTAACGACATCGCGCCCGGCGCCGCCGCTTTGGGATTCGTAGCCGAATACGCCGTCGAACCGAGCGGAAAGTGCGCCGACGAAATCTTTAATATTTATGGAGGCGCCCTCTGACAGCGACACCTCCATGTCCACGTCGCTGAATATATCCAGCGCGCACGTATTTTGCAACGATCCGTAAAATTTAAGATCGCTTACGGCGTACGATTCTTTTATAAAGCCCGCCACCAATTCGGCGGCAGTCGGTTGCCATAAACACATACAACCACCATATAACGCATACTGGTGCAAGCTAGCGCATGCGCCAACAAGGCGCCTTGCTGCGCTGCTGTTATGCCTTTACAGTTTCGGGATGATGATCTCCACTTCCTGGTTCAGCTTGGACGAGCGGTAGATGCCGTCGCAGATGGCTTGGTTGTACAGTATCTCCTCGCCCGGCACCGGCTCGGGGCCGTTGGTGTGTATGGCGTCCACGAACGTGCGCATTTTCGCCCACCACATATCTACGGGCTTGTCGCCCTCGTAGGCGTTGAACGGGATGGTCTTTAGCACTTCGGAATTGATGTGGTTGCCGTCGATGTCGGTGTAGTACATCGCGCCTTCGCGGGTCTTCTTGATGCCGCCCTCGGTGCCCAGCCAGGCGGTGTAGCCCAGCGAGTCCATATGCATGGCCCATGACATTTTGAAGATGAATGTGACGCCACCCTCCATGCGGATGAGTGCGACGGAGAAATCGTCCACGTCGAATGTTTCGTAGCCCGGCCAGTATTTCGGGTTTTTGCCGAAGTGGTCGGTGGCGATGGCGGACACGGTCAGCGGCTTGGGATAGTTGATGGCGTGCAGGCACTCGTCAATGGCGTAGCAGCCTATGTCGCCCAGGGAGCCATATCCGGCCTTGGCCTTGTCGACAAACGTACCGCCGGGGATGCCGCGCCTGCGGCCGCCCGAATTTTGTACATAGTACACCTTGCCCAAAACGCCGGAAGCGATGATGCTGTCAATTTTCTTGCGCATAAAGTCGAAGCGGGGCTGGAAGCCGATGGTCAGCATTTTTTTTGCTTTTTTGGATGCGCGGACCATGTCGACGGCTTCTTGGAGCGTGAAGGACATGGGCTTCTCGCACAACACGTGGACGCCCGCCTCGAGGAGTGGGATGGCGCATTCGGCGTGTGTCGTGTTGTATGTGCAGACGCTGGCGCCGTCCATTTTAACGTTCTTTATCAGGTCGTTGACGTTTTCGAATGCCGGCGCTTTGGTGAGGCCGTACTTGTCCAAAAACTCGCGCGCTTTACCCGGGACGATGTCGCACGCCCCGACGACCTCCATGTCGTCGAATGTCACATAGTGACGCATGTGTGCGTTCGATATGCCGCCTGTCCCTACGATGCCGATTTTAAGTTTTTCCTTTGTTCCCATGATAGTACCCCTCTCTGTTATTTATTGTGCGGGCGGCTGCGGACAGCCGCTCCTACGGATGCGATGGTGGTGCGGGTAGACGACCATTGGCGGTCGCCACTACTAGCTATTATTAATTACAAGCATTATATCACGCATTTTAAATAATAAAAGTTTTTCTATATACATATATTTATTAATTTTTTCGTGTTATTTATTGCGACGCCAAAAAACTGAACGACAGGTCGTTCCATCCGGCGAGGCCCTCGTGGCCGAAATCGGGATATAAGACGACGTCTTTCTTCGACGTGATTTTATTGTACGCCGCAAATTGCGTGGATGGCGGGCATACCTCGTCCATCAGGCCGCATGCCAACAGCACCTCGCCCCTGATCCTTGGCGCCAGGTGCTGGACGTCCACATATCCGAGCTGTGTGAAGACTTCGTGTTCACGCAAATGGCGCGGGTCGAAGCGCTTAAAATAAAATGTCAACTCGTCGTACGCAGCCTTGGCCAAGTCCATTTCCCACACGCGCTGGTAATCGCAGAGGAAGGGGTAGCATGGCGCGAGCCGCATAATGCTTGGCGCCAGCGCCGCGCAGGCGAGCGTCAGCCCGCCGCCCTGCGAACCGCCGGCAGCCATGATGCGGTCGGGGTCCACTTCGTCCATTGCCATGACGAGCCCCGCCAACTGGGCGGTGTCGAGCATGATGTGGCGCATCAGCATATTGTCCGGGTCGCCGTTCAGCCCTCTCACTATCTGCCCCTCGTATGTGTTGCCGACGACGCCCCCCGTGTCCTCCGACAGGCCGCCCTGCCCCCGGCAGTCGAGCGCCGCGACGACAAAGCCCTCCGCCGCGTACGGCAGCATCGAAAACCAGTCCCCGCTGCTGCCGGAGTAGCCGTGGAACAGCAGTAGCGCCGGGCGGGAACGGGCGGCATTCTGCGCGGCGGCGCCCGCGTTCGCGTTTTTGGGCTTTAGCAGCTTGGCGTAGATGCGCGCGTTTCTGACCCCCGTAAATGTCATGTCATAGCAGTCTGCGAACGAGCATGTAAATGTGGCGGGGGCAAGATCCATTTTTGGGTCGACCGCCCTCATTTCGGCGAGGCCCCTATCCCAATACGCGTCAAAATCCGCAGGCTTGGGGTTCCTGCCTTGGTACTGGTATAATTCGTTCAGCGGCATATCAATTTTGGGCACGATGCAATCCTCCTGGTTATATATATTAATATGCATTATTGTATTTCCAACAAGGGCGTAGCACGCTGCATCCCTACGGACGCCCGTGCCCTACCTGTACTCTTCGGCTTTGCGGCGCACGGCTTTCAAATCCCGCCACATCAGGGGCTTTTTGTTGTCGTCCCGGAGCAGCGCCGCCGGGTGGAACGTGGGCATGATGTATAGGCCCTTGCGTTCAATCCACTCGCCCCGGATTTGGGTGATTTTATGCTCGCGGCCGATGATGTGCCGCATCGCGACGGCGCCGAGGCACACAATGATTTTTGGCGAAATCAAGCGCGTCTGACGGCGCAGGTACGGCAGGCACAGAGCCGCTTCGTCGTCGGTCGGCGCCCGGTTTTTCGGCGGCCTGCATTTTACGATGTTGGCTATGTAGTATAAGTCTTCCGGGTACATCAAGCCGCCCAGCGCGAAGTCCAGCAGCTTCCCGGCGCGCCCTACGAAAGGCAGCCCCTGCAGGTCCTCGTCCTCGCCGGGGCCCTCGCCGATAAAAAGCACATTCGCGCTTTGGCAGCCGCGCCCGACGACGGCGTTGGTCCGGGCTTCGCAGAGCCCGCACAGGCGGCAGCCGTTAATGTCCCCCGTCAGTATATGCCAACTGTCGCTTTCAACTCCGGCATTTCCGGCATTGTCGGCATCATTTGGATCCATATTTATAGCCTTCTGTTAAAAGATTCGTTAGTCTGGTAAAAGATTCGCTTATATAGTATACTAATGCAAATAGTCAATCAATCGCAATCGGCAAATCAGCGCCGGGCATATCATGGCCCGGCAGTAAACCTGTTAAAATATAGGCCCGATCATCAAACCTTCCAAGGCTTTGGGCCTGATCTACTCTATAACTATCCGGGGGCGCGGTGGATTTTTCGAATAAAAACATAGCCGTGTTGTTTGAGATTGGCGGCGACACCGTCTATCTTACGCAGACGCACATATCCACTTGGGTTGTCATGGGAGCATTAATCATCTTCGCCATTGTCGTGCGCATGCTGCTGCCGCGCTTTCGTCCCGTGCCGGGCGGCGCCCAAAATATCGTCGAGACAGCCGTAGAGATGCTGTCCGGCTTCACGAAGACCAACCTGGGCGAACACAACGATAAATATGGCGGCGTATATTTCAGTGTTTTCCTATTTATACTCTTCTCGAACCTTAGCGGCCTGTTCGGGTTCCGTCCGCCCACGGCCGATTTGGCCACAACGTCCACGCTCGCGCTTATAACGTTGATATTGATGCATGTTGAGAGCGCCGCGACACTGCGCTGGGGCTATTTCAAGAGCTATATCAGGCCGTACCCCGTTTTTTTGCCGATCAATCTCATCGGCGAGGTTTCAAAGCCGCTTTCGCTTGCGTTCCGGCTCTTCGGCAACATGCTCGGCGCCTTTATCATCATCGGTCTGTCATACCAGATGCTGCCGCTGTTGCTGCGTTTTTTGCTGCCTGACGTGCTGCACGCTTTTTTCGATATTTTCACCGGTTCGTTGCAAGCGTTCATTTTTACGATGCTCAGCATGGTTTTTATACGTCAAAAGGCCTCACTGGCGTAAGCCGGTGTGCCCATTGAAAGGAGAATATATGGATCCAATGGGTTTTGTATTGGGCATGTCGGCGCTCTCTGCCGGCATCTGCACATTGGCCGGGCTCGGCTCGGGGCTAGGGCAGGGGTTGGCCGCCGGCAGGGCCGCGGAAGCGGTCGGGCGGCAGCCCGAGGCGCGCGGCGAAATCTTGAGCACCATGCTGGTCGGCTGCGCCCTCGCCGAGACATGTTCTATATATGGGCTCCTCATCGCGCTGATACTGCTGCTGGCGAACCCATTCATAGTTTTCTTGCAATGACGGGCGGAAATATGCCTATGCATAGAATGCGCAGCATCATGTTAGCCGCCGCCGCGCCGGCGACCGCTTCGGCCTTGCCGGAGGGAACGATACTCAGCTTTGACAAAAGCCTTCTGTATAATATCCTGATACAGAGCTTCAATGTCGCCGTGCTCATCGCTGTGCTGATATTCTTCCTTTACAAGCCCGTCCGCAAGTTCCTGGAGGAGCGGAAGCAGAGGATCAGCGATGAAATAACGCACGCGCAGCGCACGCGCGAGGAGGCCGAGCTGCTCCTCGAAAAATATAAGGGGATGATTGCGGGGGTCGAGGCGGAACGGGACGATATACTGGTGCGCACCGAAAAAATCGCCATCGAGAAGAGCGATCGGCTGTTGTTTGAGGCAAGGCGTGAAGCGGAGATGATCCACCAGCGCGCAAAGGCTGATGTTGCATTGGAATATAAAAATATGGAAGACGAGATCAAGCGACAGATTATTGATATATCGCACCTCATGGCGGGCAGGTTTGTGGAAGTGTCCATTGATCAGAAGACGCAAGACAGGTTGATCGAACAGGCGCTGGCTGAATGGGACAGCGGCGGCGAGTTCGGGGGCGATGCAGATGCCGGAGGCGGCGGAGGCAGCGGCGGCAGTGGTAGCGGAAGCGGCGGTAGCGGCAACAACGGAAGCGGCGGCATAAGCGGCGGCGTAAGCGGCGGCGGCAGCGATGGAAGCGGAGGTAGCAGCGGAAGTGGCAGCGGTGGCGGCGAGGGGGCGATATCCGATGGATGAGCATACGCTGGGATACACGGGCGTCGGGGCAGCAGACGTTGAAATAATATCGGCGGTACCGCTGACGGCGCACCAGCAGCAGATCATCGAAGTGCGCCTGATCCGCATGATGAAAAAGCACATAACGATCAAAGCGACAGTTGATCCGTCGCTGCTCGGCGGCATCAGGATCGTTACAGGGGACTATGTGATTGACGATACAATCAAACGCAAATTGTTTAATATGAAAAGCAGTATGATTGCGGAGGTATTTGAATCGTGATGAGCGGCGGCGCGGGAGGGGCAATCTTCGGGCCGGAGCTGGAAGCCGCCGGCGAAAGGCTAGAATTCGACGACGTCGGCGAAAGGCAAAAATTCGACGCCGCCGGCGTCGGGCTGCGGATCAAGGAAAAACTGCGCGGCTTAGATGTTTCTACGCATATAGAGGAGGCGGGGCGCGTCCATCAAACAGGGGACGGGATCGCCCGGGTCACGGGCCTTCAAAATGCCGTCAGCGGCGAGTTGTTGGAATTTGAAAACGGCATCACCGGCATCGCGATGAACCTGGAAAAGGATTATATCGGCGCCGTCCTGCTCGGCAAAGACTCCGGCATACACGAGGGCGACTTTGTCGTGCGGACGGGCAGGGTGGCGCATGTCCCTGTGGGGGACGCGCTGTTGGGTAGGGTCGTGGACGCGCTCGGCCACCCACTGGATCAAAAGGGCCCCGTCCATACGACGCTATCGCAGCGGATAGAAAGGATAGCGCATGGCGTACTGGCGCGCAAGCCCGTAAACACGCCGCTGCTGACGGGTATAAAAGCCATCGACGCCATCGTGCCGATTGGGCGGGGGCAAAGGCAGTTGATCATCGGCGATCGGCAGACGGGGAAGACCGCCCTGGCGGTGGACACGATAATCAACCAGCGGGACAGCGGCGTTAATTGCGTATATGTAGCCATTGGGCAGAAGAATTCGACTATTTCGGGGCTGGTGAGCACGCTGGGCGAGTACGGCGCGCTGCGCTATACCACGGTCGTCGTGGCCGGCGCCTCCGACGCCGCGCCGCTGCAGTACCTTGCGCCGTACAGCGGCTGCGCGATAGCGGAGTATTGGATGGAGCGCGGCCTCGATACGCTCATCGTCTACGACGATTTGAGCAAGCACGCGGTGGCGTACCGTTCGTTGAGCCTGCTGATGCAGCGCCCGCCAGGGCGGGAGGCGTATCCGGGCGACATTTTTTATCTGCATTCGCGGCTGCTGGAGCGGGCGGGGAGGCTGTCCGACGATTTCGGCGGCGGCTCGCTCACGGCGCTGCCCATAGTCGAGACGCTGGGCAGCGACATGTCCGCGTATATCCCCACCAACGTCATATCCATAACCGACGGGCAGATTTATCTGGAAACGGAGGCGTTCAACGCGGGCATCAGGCCGGCCATAAACCCGGGGCTGTCGGTTTCGCGCGTGGGAGGCGCGGCACAGACGTCTGCGATGAAAAGCATCGCGGCGCCGATCAGGACCGATCTCGCCCAATACCGGGAGCTGGCCGCGTTTTCGCAGTTCAGTTCCGACCTGGACGCGGACACGCGCGACCGGCTGCGGCACGGCGAGCGCATAGTCGAGGCGCTAAAGCAGCCACGCTATAAGCCGATGTCGCTGGACGATGAAATATTGGTGCTGCTAGCCGTTACGCGGCGGCTGATGGACGGCATTGACATAGACGAAATAGCGGATTTTGAGCGCGGACTGATCACATGGTTCGAGCTGTGGAACAGGCCGCTGCTGGACGAGCTGCACAGCGGCTACGCATTTGGCGGCGATTTGGAACAGAGGATGCTCGCGCAGATAAAGCGCTTCAGGGACGAGTTTGAGGCGGGCAGGGCGGGCGGCGGGGCCATTGGCGACGACGCGCAGTAACACCTTTCGCATCACATGCATCACATATCATATGCATCACATATAACATGCATCATATATCACATGCTTCACATATAACATATGGAATCGATACAACAAATCAAGAACCGCATTGACAGCATAATAGGGACGAGGCAGATAACGCAGTCCATGCGCCTCGTCTCTACTGTTCGGTTGCGCGCCGCCAGAGACAGGATGGTTGCGAACGAGACGTTCAACAGGGAGACCGCCCGGCTGGTGCAAGAGGCCGCCAGGGAGCCCGATGCGTTTGACCATCCATATGTGCGCGGCGGCATGGGCGGCAATGCCACCGCCTTGCCCAAATGTGTCATCGTCGTCGGCTCTGACAGGGGGCTCTGCGGGGGCTACAACATAAACGTGTGCAAAGAGGCGGGCGCGCTCATGAGGGCGCTTGGCCAATTTAAGCTAATCACCGTCGGCCAAAAAATCAGGGACTATTTCGCGCAGCCGGGGCGTAACATGGGCACGAACGAAACAATAAAGTCATTTACGGGCATATCGGAGACGCCTTTTTTTGAAGACGCCGAAGAAATCGCCAACACGGCGCTCGCGCTGTTCAATGGCGGCGAGGTGGACGAAATTTTCCTCATCCATACGCGGTTCATCAATATGCTGACGCTGGTTCCGGCGCGGACGCTGCTGCTGCCGTTTGGAAAACAATCGCAGGCGTTGCCGAGCGATGGCGCCGATAGGGGCAGCGACAACCCCGATAGAGTATCTGGCATGCGGGCGCTGACTAATTACGAACCGGGCTGCGCCGCCTTTTTGTCTCATTCGGTCCCGTTCTACATGGCGGCTGTCATTTTCGGCTCGATACTGGAATCGTCGGTCTGCGAGCAGTGTTCGAGGACCATGAGCATGGATACGGCAGTAAAAAACGCAGACGAAATGATTGAGACGCTCACGCTGAGATACAATAAAGAGCGGCAGAATGCCATCACAACGGAGCTTGCCGACATTATCGGCGGGATGAGGGCGCTGGAACTCAAATTGGGCAGGGGCGTTGCAAGCGGCAAGGGAGGGCCATAAATTGGCGTCTAATCAAAACAGCGAAAACCCGCACAGCGGCGGCAGGGCTAATCCATCGCTCAACATGCGGTCTTCCGGCGAGGCGGCGCGCTATGGCAGGGTGACGCAGATAATGGGGGCGGTCATAGAGGCGCAGTTCGACAAGCCGCACATCCCGTCGCTCAACCACGCCCTGCGTGTATCCTACGAAGGCCTGACGCTCATAGCGGAAGTCGCCCAGCAGATTGGCGACGGGACGGTGCGCTGCATCGCCATGAGCTCGACCGATGGTTTCGCGCGGGGGGCCCAGGCCTACGATACGGGCAGGCCCATATCGGCGCCCGTCGGCGAGTCCACGCTCGGCCACATATACAATGTGCTGGGCGAGCCGATAGACGAATTCGAGCTCCCGGCGAGGGAGGAGCGGTGGTCCATTCACAGGGACGCCCCGGTGTTTTCCGATCAGTCGGACTCGTCGGAAATACTGGAGTCCGGCATCAAGGCCATCGATCTGCTATGCCCGTACGTCAAAGGCGGCAAGATAGGGTTGCTGGGGGGCGCGGGCGTCGGCAAGACGCTCCTCATAATGGAGCTCATCCACAACGTGGCGACCGCGCACGGCGGCTATTCGGTGTTCACGGGCGTCGGCGAGCGCACGCGCGAGGGCAACGATCTATACTGGGAGATGCGCGAGAGCGGCGTCCTCGACAAGACCGCCCTGGTGTTCGGGCAGATGAACGAGCCGCCGGGGGCGAGGATGAGGGTCGCCTTCACGGGGCTGACGATGGCTGAGTATTTTCGCGACATGCGCGGCCAGGATGTGCTGCTGTTCATAGACAATATATACAGGTTCGTCCAGGCCGGCGCGGAGGTGTCCGCGCTGCTCGGCAGGATGCCCGGCGCCGTCGGCTACCAACCGACGCTCGCGATGGAGCTGGGCACGCTGCAGGAGAGGATAGCCTCGACGAAGGACGGTTCCATAACCTCCGTGCAGGCGGTGTTCGTCCCTGCGGACGACTTTACGGATCCCGCGCCGGCGACGACGTTCGCGCATCTGGACGCAACGACGGTGCTGTCGCGCAGCATCGTCATGCAGGGCATATACCCGGCGGTCAACCCGCTGGAGTCCACGTCACGCATACTCGACCCGTTTATTGTCGGCAACCGGCATTACCAGACGGCTCGCGACGTCCAGGGCATATTACAACGGTACAATGAATTGCAAGACATCATTGCGATACTCGGCATGGACGAGCTGTCGGAGAGCGACAAGATGATCGTCGGCAGGGCAAGGAAAATCCAGCGCTTTTTATCGCAGCCGTTTTTTGTCGCCGAGCAATATACAGGGTATAAAGGTGTGTATGTACCGTTGGCAGAGACATTGCGCGGGTTCGAGGCCATCCTGTCCGGCCGCTGCGACGAGGCGCCGGAATCGCGCTTTTTATACAAGGGCACAATCGACGAGGTCATGGATATATGAAGGTTATGGGCATATGAGGGAAAAGAAAGTCCGGCTGGTGGTATCGATGCCGGGCAAGGTCGTGATGGACGATGAAGTCGATATGGTGATCCTGACCACAGCCGCCGGGGACAAGGGGATATTGCCCGGCCATGAGCCCTCGTCCGTTGTATTGCGCAGCGGGGCGCTGCGCGTGGTCAGGGGGGGCGCAAGCGAGGTGGCGCTGACTGTGCTGGGCGGGTACGCGACGATCCAGGACGGTGCAGTCAATGTGGTGACGCCCATTGCCGACACCCCGGAAAACATTGAGCAAGCGGTCAATGCGATCATAGCGGAGCGCGAGCATAACATAAAATACGAGCAGACGGCGAACCTGGAGATCAGCCGGGCGGAGATGGCGCTGCGCAACATCCTCCTGCGGCGCGACGACTCCACATTCGCGATACCCAAAATCCACACGCGCAACGACATATGAGCGATATAAATAAATGTGAATGATATAAATATGAACAATATAAATATAAAAAATGATAATAGGCCCGTTGACACAAGCGGCGTAAACGGCGTAAACGGCGCCAATGGCGCCTACGGCGTAAATGGCGCTTATGGCGCCAACGAAATTCAAAAGAGAGAAGCGATAAGCGACAAAGAAGCTATAAACGAAAAAGTCTATTCGTCCATTGCGCTGTATTCGCAGCTCGGCCTCTCCATGAGCGTCTGCGTTGTCATTGGTATTTTTGGCGGCATCTATTTAGACAGGTGGCTCGGCGTCAGCCCGCTGTTCCTATTCGTCGGCTGTCTTTTGGGGACGGCCGCCTCGTTCAAGGCGCTGTACGACCTGGTCGTCAAAAGATCGGACAAAAATACGAAAAAAACGCCCAAAGAGAGGAGGTAAGCTATGCCAATATCGTGGTTCCGGGGGATGTCGCGCACTGCCAGGCTCATGTGCGCCGCCGAGGGGCTGCTTTTTGTAATCCTCCTTTTGGCCGGGTACGGGGTCTTTTTTTTCGTGTACCCCTTTGAGCGCCCGCTCCCATATACCGTTGGGCTGCTCACAGGTTGCCTCGTGTCCTGCCTAAAAATCGTTTTGATGGAAAAAACCTTGTCGCGCGCAGTCGATATGGGCAAAAACGCCAAGGTATACGCCTCACTGCACGCGTTGCTGCGCTATTTAATCGCCGCCGCCGCCGTGGCGCCCGCGTTCATTTTCCGGGGCTCGTTCGGGGTGTTCGGCGTCGTCGCGGGCCTGCTCACGCTGCAGATATCGGCGTTTATAGCGTCGGTAGTCGTTTCGAAGGACAAACGCAGTGCGAAAAACACCGATAAAACTTAATGATATATAATATTATTTTCATAAAACTAAGGGTAAATAGGGTAAAGGGAAAGGGGCGTCAATTACATGGATGCAAACTATACGGCGAAGGATATAGCGAAAATGATCGATCACTCCCTGCTAAATCCTGTCATGACTGTGAAAGACATTACGGAGGGCTGCCAGTTGGCCAGGGAGTATGACGTGGCTACGGTATGCGTAAAACCGAGCGAGCTGTCGTTAGCTGTTACAGAACTTTCGGGTAGCGGCGTGCTGCCAACGACCGTCATTGGCTTCCCCCACGGCTCGAACAAGACATCCGTGAAAGTGTTTGAAGCACAGGAAGCCATTGCCGACGGGGCGCGCGAGCTCGACATGGTGCTCAACATCGGGCGGCTGCTGTCCGGGGACTATGAATACGTCGAAAATGACATCAGGGCCGTCGTAGAAGCGGCGCACGCCAAAGGTGTAATCGTCAAGGTGATACTGGAGAACTGCTTCCTGACGGACGATCAGAAGCGGGCCGCGTGCGGCATCTGCGAGGAGGCCGGGGCGGATTTCGTAAAGACATCGACAGGCTACGGCACGGGCGGCGCGACAATCGAAGATTTGGTACTCATGCGCGGGGCATGTTCGCATAAAGTGCGCGTGAAAGCGGCGGGCGGCGTGCGTACATTGGACAAGGCCTTAGAGGTCCGTGCGGTCGGGACCGACAGGTTCGGCGCCACTGCGACGAAGGCCATCATGGACGAGGCGCTAAAGCGAGAAGCGGCACAACGGTGAACCAAACATGGGGCGAACGCCCCGTCTGCGCCTGGTAGGGCGGGCTTGCCCCCGCCGCGCCTCGTTTGCGACGGATAAATATACGCATTTACGCAAAAGGATGAAGTGGCATCAACAAGCTTAGACATAAAATAGCAGATTTGTTCCTATCGGATACATTGCCGTTTGAGCGGCGCATACTCAATTTTACCTGCTGCATCGGGGCGTTTTCGTTGCTCGTGGCGCTTGTCGCGCGGGTGATCGAGGGCGCGCAGCCCGTGCCCATGTTGGCGCTCGCGTCTATTTTGGCGGTCATCTTCGGGTTGTTCCGCTTTTCCGCCGCGCGGGCACAGCGCATGCCGACGCTGACCACGGCGGCGGTATTCATCATCGGGATCGTCTTGTGGCCCGCGATGTATTTTACATCGGGCGGCGCCGCTTCGGGCATGGCGGCGTACTTCACCTTGGTCATCGTGATCGACTTTTTGCTGCTCAAAGGCGCCGCCAGGGTTGCCGCGATCATGACTAGCGTCGCTATCATCGTCCTTTGCTATGCCGCCACCATATTCTGGGGCGTTGCAACGCTGCCGGCGGGCGGGATGGACGCCGCGCAGTTCTTTAAGAACAACGTACAGTCCATCGTAATCTCCGGCTTTTTCATGGGCTTTGTCATACTCTTCCAAAACAGCGTTTACATAAATGAGGCACGCAAAGCGGAAATGGCGAGCGTCGAGCTGCGGCGCCATGAGGAGCTTTTGACCCTTGGTAACAACGTTGCGGCCATGCTGCTAACAGCCGAGCCGGATAAATTCGGGGAAACGTTGCAAAAATGCATGGGGGACATAGCCGCGTGCGTGGACGTCGATCGCATATATATATGGAAACTGGACGCGGTCGAAGGCGAACAGGTATACAGGATGCGCCACCGATGGATATCGCCCGGCGCCGACGCGGGCGGCACATACGAAGCGATGACCGGAAGGGACTGGGCGCCGCGCATGGAGGCGCTCGAACAGTATTTTAACAGGCGCGAATACATTGCGGAAGTCGCGGGCGATTTTTCGGAGAGCGTTGCGCAAGTATTCAATATCAGCGGCGTCAAAGCGATAACGGCGTTCCCGGTGTATCTGCACGACAGCTACTGGGGGTTTGTCTCATATGTCAACTGCCGCAGCGAAACATTGCTTTCGGCAAACGAAATACCCATCTTGCAATCCGGTAGCTTGCTGCTTGCGAACGCCGTAGATCGCAATGACGACCTGCTGGTTATGGGCGAACGGCTGGCGCAGCAGCGGCTAATGGCCGACATATCGAAAAACTTTATATCCAAGGAGCCGATAGAGGGCCTGATACAGGCGTCGCTGGAACGGATGGGCATGTTTATGAAAGTCGAGCGCGCGCTCATCGCCGTGTTCGAAAGGGAGTCGGAAATCAGCAGGCCCGTCTACGCCTGGTACACCGATCCAAAATACGCGCCCAGCCAGTCGCAAAAAGGGTTCAGCAATATCATCCGGGAGCTGTTTCCGCGCCTGCAGAGCGCATACAGCGAGTCGCTCTGCATCTACTGTGACAACACGCTGACGCATGAGGGCGGCAAGTATGAACTGTTCCATGAGCGCGGCGGGCTGAAATCGTTCATATGCGTGCCCATATATGTCGAGGGCGAGCTGTGGGGCGTTATGAGCGTCGAGGAGCACGAGTCCTTTCGTCAATGGAACGCGAGCGACGCGCAGCTTATCAGCATGGCCACGAGCGCGATCTCCAGCGCCATCGCCCGCGACGTCATTGAAAAGGAACGCGCAGCCGCTCTTGAGCAGGCGCTGAGCGCCAACCGCGCGAAAAGTGATTTCCTGTCCAATATGTCGCATGAAATGCGCACGCCGCTGAACGCCATCATCGGCATGACGGCTATAGGCAAAACCTCTTCGACGCTGGACAAAAAAGACTATGCCTTCGACAAGATCGACGACGCGTCTAAGCATCTTTTGGGCGTGATAAACGATATCCTTGACATGTCCAAAATTGAGGCGAACAAGCTAGAGCTCTCCCATGTCAGCTTTGATTACGAAAGGGTCCTGCGCAATGTGGTAAATGTGATAAATTTCCGCGTGGACGAGCGCCGCCAGAAGCTGTACGTCAATATTGACAGGGACATACCGCACACGTTTATCGGCGACGACCAGCGCCTCGGGCAGGTGATTACGAACCTTTTGTCGAACGCCGTTAAGTTCACGCCGGAGGAAGGCGTCATCCATCTCAATTCGCGGCTCCTGTCCGAAGAGGGCGGCATGTGCCGGCTGCAGATCGAGGTCGCCGACACGGGCATCGGCATAACGGACGAGCAAAAATCACGCCTCTTCCACTCGTTCGAGCAGGCCGAGGCCGGCATATCGCGCAAATTCGGCGGCACGGGGCTGGGGCTGACGATTTCCAAGCGCATAGTGGAGCTGATGGACGGAGACATATGGGTCGAGTCCGAATTGGGCAAAGGTTCGAAGTTCACGTTTACTGTATTGCTCAAGCGCGGCTCGGAAAAGCGCGAAAGCATGCTCGCCGCCGACGTGAACTGGAAAAACATACGGATATTCGCCGTGGACGACGACCCGGAGATAAGGCGTTTCTTTATAGAAACGTCGGCCAACCTCGGCATAGGGTGCAGCGTGGCAGCCAGCGGCGAAGAAGCCGTAAGCATGCTGGATGCCGACGACAACTACAGCATCTTCTGCCTGGACTACATGCTGCCCGGCATGGACGGGATCGAGCTGTCGCGCCACATCCGGGGCAAGACCGTCCAAAAATCCATAGTGATGCTGTTCTCCGCAACAGATTGGGACGCCATCGAAATAGAGGCGCGCAGCGCCGGCGTCGACCGGTTCATATCGAAGCCCCTGTTCCAATCGGCCATCGTGGATCTTATCAGCGAGGGCCTGGGGGAGGACACGACGCCGGAAGCCGATGGGGACGAGATTCTGTACGAAGACTATTCCGGGCGGACTATATTGCTTGCGGAGGACGTGGAGATAAACCGCGAAATCGTGGAGGCGTTGTTGGAGCCGTCGAACCTGACGGTGGAGTGCGCCGAAAACGGGAGTCGGGCCGTTGACATGTTCGCCGCCGCGCCGGACAGGTTCGACATGATTTTTATGGATCTGCAGATGCCTGTGATGGACGGCTACGAAGCGACGCGGCGCATCCGGGCACTGGGCGGGCCGCGCGCGGCTGCCGTGCCGATTGTAGCGATGACCGCCAATGTTTTCCGAGAGGACGTGGACCGCTGTATGGAAGCGGGGATGAACGGCCACATCGGAAAGCCCATAAACATAAAGGACATGTTAAGCGTACTGCGCGCACATGTTGGTCTGGAATCATAGGTAACGTGACGGCGTATCAGGTTGGGAAAACGCCTAATACGCTATCGCATGGTTAATCGCCCACTGCATAATCTTACAACTAATATGCTATCGCATGGCTAATCGCCCACTGCGAGATCGTATGCCAAGTGGCGCAAAAACTCCCTGTACAAATCCTGTTTACCGGCCCAGATCTCCCGGGCCTTTTTTGTTTTCATGGGGTTGTTTTCCAACATGTCACCTGAGAACGACTCCATGTGCCGGTATGTCTTTAGAAAACTCTGTTCGTCCTGGCCGCCCTCCATCATGCAGTCCCAGACTATGGACATCGCGCCGGTTTCGTCCAGGAGGTCGGCTTCCATGAGCGTGACAAGCTCTGTCGGCGTGTCGCCATCATCCATCATATATTTATTGGAATGGTTGCTTATTAAATATCTGGTAAAATCGTAATTTCCGCAGGCGAGGCCCTTTTCGGCGACGTAGCGGTCGAAAAAAACCGCGCTGTTTGCCGCGTGCCGCGATCCGTCGATGGATATGGCATAGCCCGAGTCGTGAAAAACGGCGGCGGCCAGCAGCGAATCCGTGTCTATCGCCCCGCTGATGCCATTCCCGTCGATCAGCCTTTCCGTCCATTTAACCACGCGCCAAATGTGCTCGGAACGCCTCCTGAAGGGGAAGCTTTTATTCTTTGTGGCTGCAATGTCGTTCTCGGCCAACATCTCTTTGACATACCCATACATATCATTGTGCGCACCATTACACATTCTATATAGCCGTCCTCTCAAAATATTGCGTACTGCTGCATGCTTATAATACGCGCGTGCGGTCGCATGGGCGCATAGGCGCATGAACACTCCATGCGCCCACGTGCGCCTGCCTACCCTCTTAATACCCAGTCCGCGTCGTACTTTTTCAAAAAATCATCCAAAGCTTCGCGCATCAGCGCGGCTTCGCCAACATTCAGCTTCTCTGATATGAGCGACAATTTTTCCAGTTGTGCCTGCGTGTAGTGGCTGGTCTTTGGCAGCAGCTTTTCTTCGCGCGACAGGCAGACGAGGTTGCGCCCGCTCTTTTTTGCGCGGACCATGGCGCTGTCCGCCCTGCGGTAGACGTCCGCCGCGCGGCTGCCGTCGTCGGGGTATGACGATATGCCGATGCTGACGGACTGCGTAAGCGGCGCGCCGTCGGCCGACTTATAATCCAGCTTCTCCTCGTTTATGAGCTTGCGCGCCTGCTCCGCCCGCAAGAACGCGTCCTCCTTGCCGCCCCCCGGCACAATGATGCCGAATTCGTCGCCATGTTCGCGGACGGCGATGCACGGCTCCGGGAACACTGCGGCGATGTGCTTGCCGATAATGCGGAAAATGGCGTCGCCCGCATCGCGGCCGAAATTGGTATTAATGTTTAGCAGTTCATCCATGTCCAGCAGGACAAGCGCGAACTCAACGCCCTTCGCGATAAGATCATCCATTTTTGGATGTATTGCTTCGCCCGAAAGCAGCCCCGTCAGTTCATCAAGCTGTGTTTTCATAAAAACCTCCCACATATATTTTAGGATATATTTAATAATATATATCTATAAAATATATTTGTCAATATAATAATTAAAATAAATTTTATTCATATATTAGAATGTATATGAATATATATTGACATATAGTCATTATTCCCACTGCCGCGAATGCCACGCGTTTAACTGTTGTGCGAAAGGGTAAATTTCTTTATAATTAATGATAAATTAATGTTAATTCATTGTTGTGCTTGGGGGTAAAAATGCCTGGAAAAGATTGTGTCGCCATGATTCTGGCAGGCGGGCAGGGCAGCCGCCTCGGCTGCCTCACCAAATTGACCGCAAAGCCGGTCATCCCGTTCGGCGGGAAATACAAAATTATCGATTTTACGCTCAGCAACTGCGTAAATTCGGGGATTCACACAGTGGGCGTCCTCACGCAGTACCAGCCCCACGAGCTATCGCGCTACATCGGCAGCGGCCAGCCGTGGGACCTCGACAGGTACGACGGCGGCGTGTACATCCTGCCTCCCTATGTCACGGGCAAATCCGGCGAATGGTACAAGGGAACGGCGAACGCCATTTACCAAAACATCGCGTTCATTGAAGGCTTTAAGCCCAGGGATGTGCTCATCCTATCGTCGGACCACATTTACATCATGGACTACCGCAAGATGATCGATCTGCACAGAGAGATGCGCGCCGACGCCTCCATCGCGGTCATACCCGTGCCCTGGGAGGAGGCGAGCCGCCTGGGCATAGTCTCCGTCGATGCGACGACGCGGATCGACGCGTTTGTGGAAAAGCCCCGCAAGCCGCCGAGCAACCTCGCGTCCATGGGCATATATGTGTTTAAATGGGACGTGCTCAAACGCTATTTGATTCAGGACGAAAAGACCGAAAAATCCAGCAACGACTTCGGAAAGAATATCATCCCGACGATGCTGGCCGACGGCGCCAGGCTGTACGCGCAAAATTTCCAGTCGTACTGGAAAGACGTCGGGACGGTCGAGAGCCTGTGGCGGGCCAATATGGACTTGCTGGAAAAGCCGCTCGCCCTCGAGTTATACGACGACAGCCGCAGGATATATTGCAGGAACGCGGTCAAGCCCCCGCACTATATTTCGGTGGGCGCCAAGGTGTCCGACAGCCTTATCACCGAGGGCTGCGACATATACGGCGACATCTCCCGCTCCGTGCTGTCGCCCGGCGTGTATGTGGGCAGCGGCAGCAAGGTGACCAACTCCGTGATATTCCAAAACGTTAGAATAGGCAGCAACTGCGTCATTGACAAGGCGATCATCAGCGACGACACTGTAATAGACGACGGGTGCACAATCAACGATCCCAGGGGGCCGGGCGACGGGGATGCGGACGGGGGCAAATACCAGTCCGAGTTCTGCTCGGGCGGCATATCGCTGATAGCGTCGGGCCTGCGGCTGGGGAGCGGCGCCCGCGTACAGCCCAACTCGATGGTCGAGACAGACATTCTGTAGGGGCGCAGGACGCGGAACGGCGAGGGCGCCGCTCCCCACGTACCCTTACTTATATGTATTTTTATTGGAGGTTTTATATGACGGACACAATGGGTATCATCCTTGCGAAGGATTCAGACAAAAAACTATATGACCTGACGGCGAACAGAGCCGTCGCGGCGGTCCCGTTCGGGGGCCGCTACAGGATCATCGACTTCATATTGTCGTGTTATGTCAACTCCGGCATCTCGAACGTCGGCGTCATCACGCACACGGACTACCAGTCGCTGATGGACCACCTGGGCTCCGGCAAGGAATGGGACCTCGACAGGAAGCTGTCCGGCATTTTCATATTTCCGCCGAACATCCGCAAGGAGTCCGTCGACCGGAGCAAGGGCACGCTGGACGAGCTGTACAGCATCATGCACTACTTCCGGCGCAGTAAGGAGCGCTACGTGGTGATTTCCGAATCTGGGATCATCTGCAACGCGCTGCTCGACGAAGCAATGGAGTACCATTTGGCGCAGGAAGCCGACATCACAATGTTTTACCACAAGATGGAGCAGCGCAAAATTAAAGAGTTGTCGACATACGCGGTGCTGGATGTCAATAAAAACGGGCAGGTCGTCGGCCTGGACGTGAACCCGCGCCTGCCCAGGACCAACCTCGTTTCGATGAATATTTACATTACAAAAAAGGCCCTGCTCGAAACGCTCGTGGACGAATGCATTGCGCAGGGGTTCGACGATTTCGAATCGGACGCGCTGCGCCGCAACCTCGGCAACCTGCGCGTCTACGGCTACGAATACAGCGGCTATGTGGCGCGGATAGACACGGTGCGCTCATACTACAAATACAACATGGAGCTGCTGAACAGGGACGTCATGAACGAACTGTTCGCCCAGGACACCCCCGTCTACACAAAGGTAAAAGACGAAGTGCCGGCCATGTACGGCGAAAACGCCAGCGTGGAGAACAGCCTCATCGCCGACGGCTGCATCATAGACGGCAGCGTGCGCAACAGCATACTGTTCCGGGGCGTGCAGGTTTCGAAGAACGTGAGGATCGTCGACAGCATTATCATGCAGAACTCGGAGGTACACGAGGACTCTATTTTGGAGAACGTCATCTTGGACAAGGACGTCATCGTGCGGGTAGGGAAGCGGTTGACGGGGCAAGCGGATTATCCTGTGCTCATCGGGAAAGGCGGCGTGATATAGCGGCGCGTTGTGCGGCGCGATAGGCGGCGTGATATAGCGGCGCGTTGTGCGGCTCGATATGCGCCAACTGTATTACCAGGACATCGCGCCCTGTAAAAATGGCGGCGCGATATAGCAGCGTGTTGTGTGGCTCGTTGTGCGGCGCGATATACGGCGCGTTGTGTGGCTCGTTGTGCGGCGTGATATAGCGGCGCGATATACGGCGCGATATGACGGCGGACACCCAACCCGTAGGGGCGATTGTTAATCGCCCGTATTGGACGGTTAAAACAGTGGCATATTAGTAAAATAGTGGAGGCATTTTTTATGAAATCTGTTTTGATGGCGACGGCGGAGTTCTCTCCGTTCGTAAAGGCCGGTGGCTTGGGCGACGTCGTCGGCGCGCTGCCGTTCGCATTGCGCAAAGAGGGCGTGGACGCGCGCGTCGTCATGCCCCTCTATACATTTATCCCGTCAAAGATAGCCGAGAGCCTGAAATTCGTCAAAGAAACATATGTCAACATGGGCTGGCGCAAGCAGAATTACAGGATTTTCGAGATAAATTACAACGGGCTGCCCATGTACTTCATCGACAGCGAACTATATTTCAGCGGGCCCCGGCTCTATTACGAAATGGAGAACGACATCGAGCGCTTCGCCTTTTTCTGCGCGGCTGTGCTGAACGCGCTGCCGCATATTGACTTCGCGCCGGGCGTCGTCCACTGCCACGACTGGCACACATCGCTGATACCGGTGCTGCTCCAGGCCCATTACAAAAAAATGCAGTACTTCCGCGCCATCAAAACGATTGTCACTATCCACAACCTAAAATACCAGGGGATATGCAACAAGTACAAATTGTTTGACATATTGGGGATCAACGAGCATTACTCCGTAGCGGGCAGCCTGTCATTTGGCTACGACATCGCAAACTGCCTGAAAGGCGGCATCTCCGTCGCGGACAAAATCACGACGGTGAGCGACGCGTACGCGCGTGAGATACGCGACCCATATTACGGCGAGGGGCTGGACTGGCTGCTTAACTGGCGCGGGTATGACCTCGTCGGGATCGTGAACGGTATCGACAACCGCCAGTACGACCCGTCGCGCGACGGCGCCATCGCGGTTAACTACACAGCGGCGAACGCGGCGCAGGCAAAAAAACAGAACAAGGCCGCGCTACAGGCCGAGTTCGGGCTTTCCCCGGACCCAGACAGGCCGGTGATCGCGCTGATATCGCGGCTGGTGGAACAAAAAGGGCTCGATCTGATCATACGTGTTTTTGACGAGATACTGGCTTCCCCGGAGGCCTCTGACCTGGGGCCGCAGTTTGTCATACTCGGCACCGGCGACGAGCGCTATGAAAACTTTTTTAAATGGAAGCAGACCCAGTGCCCGGGCGGCGTCGCCGCGCGGATAGTGTTCGACGACAGCATGGCCCGCAGGATTTACGCCGGGGCGGATTTTTTGCTGATGCCCTCGCTGTTCGAGCCGTGCGGCATAAGCCAGTTGCTGGCGATGCGCTACGGGACGATTCCCATTGTGCGCGAGACCGGGGGGCTCAGCGATACGGTGAAGTCCTACGATGAATCGACGGGCGAGGGGAACGGCTACAGTTTTAAAAGCATCAACGCCCATGATATGTTGTATACGATCAGGAGAGCTTTAGGATTCTATGGCGGAATAGGTAGCATTCATGATAAAATAAGGCAATCGGCTATGGCGGGCGATTTTTCGTGGGACCAGTCTGCAAGGAAGTATATTGAACTATACAATTACTTGTAGACGGCGATTAGCTGTTGGTTGGCTAATCGCGGCGCGGGGCGCGTGGGGGGCTCTTGCGCGGCGCGAAGGGTTTGCCCGCATTAGGGGGTATATCCGGGGGCGAAAAGAGGATTTTATTAATGGACGCTTTGCAACAAGATAAGGACGGCGAAATAAAATTCGTAGAACGCAGAAAAAATCCGGACAGGAGGCGGTACGACAGGAGGGGGGCAGACAGAAGGGACGGCGGCGTTAACGATGCGGGGGTCGCTGCCGGAATCGATGAAACGGTGGGGGCCGCTGCGGCGGGGAACGCTTCTGTAGGCGCTGCTGCGACGGAGACCGTTACAGTAAGTGCCGCTTCGACAGATGCCACCGGTTTCGATACGGCAAAAAGGGTTAGGCTGGTATATTCGATAAACGAAGCCGGCGGGCAGGCGCTCCCGAATACGAACGCCACAGAGGCGACGAACGCCACTGAAACAGCTTCTTCAGTGGCGACGGATATCGCAGTGGCGCCAGACGCTGCAGTGGCGTCGGATGTCGCTTATTTTGTTGCGCCCGAGCCCGAGCCATCGCCTTTAAGGGGCGCCGTCGACATAAACGCGGCGGGCGAAGCGGACGGGCAAGACGGGCTGATTGACACCCCGGAAAAGCGCCAAATCTTGCGCAAGATATCGGAAAAACTGAGCCACAACTACGGCAGGACGCTTAGCAACGCGACGCCAAAGCAGGTATACAACGCCGTGGCCCTGACGGTCCGCGACTCCATCATGGAAAAATGGACCGAGTCCAGAATTGAAGCCAAGCGAACTAGACGCAAACAGCTTTACTACCTGTCGCTGGAGTTTTTGGTGGGCCGGGCGTTGAACAACAACATAATCAATCTGCTCAAAACCGACCAGTACCGGGACGTTTTAACCTATCTTGGGCGCAAGCTCGATGATATCACGGAGATAGAGAATGACGCAGGGCTGGGCAACGGGGGGCTGGGGCGGCTGGCGGCATGCTTTATGGACTCGCTCAGCACGCTGAAGCTGAACGCCTCCGGCTGCGGAATCCTATATGAGTACGGCCTGTTCAAGCAGCGAATAATGGACGGCTACCAAATCGAGCTGCCCGACCCCTGGCTGGAGGACGGCAATATCTGGGAGATCAAGTACCCAGACGATCAGGACGACGAGCCATACGAGGTGCATTTCGGGGGGACGGTCAGCGAGGAGTGGTCCGACGGCTCGATCAGGCAGTCATACGACCATTACGAAACCGTGATGGCCAGCCCGCACGACATCCCCATACTCGGCTACGACTCGCAAGTCGTGAACAGGCTGCGCCTGTGGAGCGCGCGCTCGCCGAAGCATTTAGACATGGACTTGTTCAACAGCGGCGACTACCACAGCGCCTCCAGGGACAAAAACCTGGCAGAGGCCCTCTCCAAAGTGCTCTACCCGGAGGACAACCACTACACCGGCAAGACATTGAGGCTGCGGCAGCAATATTTCTTTGTTTCGGCCACGATACAGTGGATCGTTCGCGACTACAAGCTGATCCACGGCACGAATTTTTTCAAAATGGCCGATCATATTGCGATCCACATAAACGACACGCACCCGGCGCTGGCGATTCCGGAGCTGATGAGGATATTGATCGACGAGGAAAAGCTGAACTGGGCCGATGCGTGGGACATAACTTCCAGCATCTTTTCATACACAAACCACACGATTATGTCCGAGGCGCTGGAGTGCTGGCCCGTCGCTTTCTTTGAACAGAACCTTCCGCGCATCTATAAAATTGTGTCCGAGATCAACGAGACTTATTGCAAAAACCTATGGGACGCGTACCCGGGCGAGTGGGACCGCATCGCCGACATGGCGGTCATCGCGAACGACGAGGTGCGCATGGCGAACCTGTGCATTGTGATGTGCAAGAACGTCAACGGGGTCTCGGAGCTGCACACCGACATACTGCGCTATAACGTGTTCCGCAACTACAACATCCACACGCCGGAGAAGTTTATCAACATTACCAACGGCGTGACCCACAGGCGGTGGCTGCTGCATGCGAACCCCGGGCTGTCCGCCCTGATATCCGGGGCGATTGGGGACGGGTGGATAATGGCGCCGGAGCGGCTGTCGGAGCTGGGGCGCTTTGCGGATGACGCTTCGTTCGTGGCGGAGTTTATGAAGATCAAGCTGCAGAACAAGAGGCGGCTGTCGGACTATATCTTAAAGACGTTGGACGAGAGCGTCGACCCGAAGTCCATATTCGACGTCCAGGTGAAGCGGCTGCACGAATACAAGCGGCAGTTGCTAAACATCATCCATATTTTACATCTCTACAGAAAACTCAAAGAGAACCCAAGCGCGCTGGTCAGCCCGCGCACGTTCATATTCGGGGCCAAGGCGTCCCCGGGCTATTATAGGGCCAAGCTCATCATCAAGCTCATTACGAGCGTCGCGGAACATATAAAAAATGATCCCGACCCGCGCGTGAGGGAGATGATCAAGGTCGTGTTCATAGAAAACTACGGCGTCTCGATAGCCGAAAAGATTATTCCAGCCGCAGACGTGAGCGAGCAGATATCCACCGCCGGCAAGGAGGCCAGCGGCACGGGCAACATGAAGATGATGCTCAACGGCGCGCTGACGCTGGGCACGATGGACGGCGCGAATGTGGAGATTCGTAGGCTCGTCGGGGACGAAAACATATATATCTTCGGGCTGAACGCCAACGAAACGCACAAGCTCTATGTCGAAGGGAACTATAGCAGCCGACTCTTGTATGAAGCCGACAGGGACATGGCGGAGGCGGTCGACATGTTCATCGACGGCGCCCTCCAGCCCGACAAGCCGCGCATGTTCAGCGACATATACAACGCGTTGCTCTTCAACGAGTCGGGGCTTTCGGACGAATTTTTGGTATTCCGCGATTTTGACGCCTACGCCGAAGTCCAGCAGAGGCTGGAAAACGATTTTGTGCACAGTGCGCAATGGGGCGCGAAAGCGATTAAGAACGTCGCGGCGGCCGGGCATTTTTCCAGCGACAGGACCATCGGCGAATACAACAAATACATATGGCAACTGGATTGACGGATGCCAGGATTGATAGATGCCGATTGTTACCAGGTCAAATACAGGGCTTACGCGAAGATCAACTTGACTCTCAACGTCACCGGGAGGCGGCCCGACGGGTACCACGAGCTGGAGTCCGTCATGCAGGCCGTTTCGCTGTGTGACGACGTAACGGTCCGGCTAACGCCGAAGCAGAAGCATATGAAGCTTCAGCGAGACGGCATTCATGTGGCGGTTACGGCCCGGGATACATATATCAAGCAACAATGCGTACCGGTGGACGGGCGCAACTCGGCATACAAGGCCGCTGAGATTTTTTTTGCGAAACAGGCGCCACCTGTAACCTATGACGCCGACATACGCATCCATAAACGGATTCCTGCGGCGGCGGGGCTCGCCGGCGGCAGTTCCGACGCGGCAGCCGTCCTCCGCGCCCTGAACGACATAGCCAGCCTCCGGCAGACGGGCGGCGCGCCGCATTTGCGGCGCCTGCCGGAAGATGAGCTTCTCGAATGCGCTTTGGGCGTCGGCGCGGATGTGCCGTTCTGTCTGCTTTGTGCGACATCGCGCGAAGGCGCCGCCCCGCCACCTTCTGGCGCGGCTTTGGCCACCGGCATCGGCGAGGTGCTGCGCCCGCTGCCAGGCTTTAAGCCGGGATATGCCGTGGCGCTTGCCAACCCGCGCGTCGAGGTTTCGACGGCGCGGGTTTTTAAGGAGTTCAAGCTGCAGGGCGCGGCCTCGGCTATGTCGGCCATGTCGGCCATCAAGTGTACCGAATATGCGCGCGCATTAACGAATCCATGCGGCGAACCGCTCTGCGGTGGGGAGAATCTGCGCGGCAGGGAGATAGTACATTATTTTAATGTGCTAGAAGACACGGTTATTGGTTTTTGCCCGCAAATAAAAGGGCTGAAAGCCCGGATGGAAGAATCGGGGGCGCTGTGCGCGCTTATGAGCGGCAGCGGCCCGACAGTATTCGGGTTGTTTGACAAAACAGTTGCGGCGAGCCGGGCTGTGGCAAAAATCCGCAGCGGCGGCGATTGGGCCGCATTATGTAAATTTATTTAATAAACGCGGGAAAGGCCGCCTCGGCCGCTCGCGTTTATTTTAATAAACATGTATACTGCTAACCAATAAATTAAAAGAATGGCGGCTATTATGGCAAACGTTGATGATAATGGCGGCGCGGCTCGCCCTGATGTGGCGGCGCCCCCGCCGCATTGGTTTACGGAATTTACCAATTTATATAAAGCGGGCATTGCCCATGCGTTTCTTTTCAATTTTAACGTGCGCGATTACGTGGACAGCAAGCGCGAGCCGGACCGATATATCAACGACGAGTTTATTGCAAAGCGTAAGTTTTCGTCGGTAGCTTATTACGACATGTCCAGGGGGCTGACGTTCCCCGACGCGGAGGCGGAGCGCGAGTTTCGCAAAGTCGCGCTCAAAGGCGCGCCGCTGCCGCAGTCTGCGCTCCCTTCGCGCGTGTTCCCGCTCATCGATATCGCGTTGAACTATTCCAAGTTCGCCATCTTCATCGAGCATGTCGACTTGCTGGTCCCGTCAGGCGGCACGGCGGGCATGAGCGGCGAGGAGCGGACCGCGATGATATGGCTGTGCGAGTGGTCGCTGAATGCCCGCGTCTCTGCGGTCGGTAGCCTTTTATGCCTCTCCGCGTCCAATATAGCCGCCGTGGCGCCGGAGCTGCTCAGTTCGTCATATAAAATCGAGCCGATCTTCGTGCCGCTGCCGGACGAAGAAGAGCGGCTGACATACATCAAGGCGCAGTTGGAACAGAAGCCGGTATCGCTGTCCCTGCCGGAAGCGTCGTTCGCGGCGCTGTCGTCCGGGCTGTCCAAAAAAAGCATTCGCGACATCATGCTAAAGTCTGAGGCCGAGGACGTCCCCGTCAGCTTTGAGTTCATCAGGGACAAAAAGCGCTCGGTGTTGCAAAAAGAATACGGGGACGTGCTGGAGTTCATCTACCCGGAGATAGGGTTCGAGGACATCGGCGGCATGGGGGCCGCGAAGAACTACCTATTGAACAATGTCGTAGCGCCGGTACGCACGAACGATCTGCGGCGCGTCCCCATGGGGGTGCTGCTCTGCGGCCCGTCCGGCACGGGCAAAACGCTGCTGGTGTACGCACTGGCGCGGGCAAGCGGCTTTAATTGCGTAAAAATTGACATGGCCAGAATTTTGGGGCAGTATGTCGGCGAGAGCGAGAAAAATTTTAAAAAATGCCTGCTTGGGGCGCAGTCGCAGCAGCCCGTCATCGTGTTCGTGGACGAGATAGACACCGCGTTCAAGCGCGGGGACGAGCGGGACAGCGGCGTCAGCAGGAACATATTCAGCGAATTTTTGCAATTTACGGGCAACACAAAAAACAGGGGCAGGGTCATATTTATAGCGGCGACGAACAGGCCGGATTTGCTGGATCCTGCGCTTAAGCGCGCAGGGCGGTTCGACAAAAAAATCCCCATCCTGATCCCCTCAGCCGAGGAGCGCGCGGATATTTTCAAGGTGCTTTTGCGAAAATACCGCTACGCGACCGACATCGAGGACTTCACGGATTTCGCAAAGAAGACCCCCGGCTATACGGGCGCCGAGCTGGAGACGCTGTTGCGAAAAGCGTATGAGTTGGCGTGTTCTTCGGATGCCGATGAAGGGCCTTCTTCGTCGGATACCGGCGATGAGGTTGGACAGCAGAAAAATGTGAGCGAATACCCCGCAGACGGACACGAGTCATACGGGGCGTGCATCCGCGCCGCACATTTGGAACTTGCGATTGAAAAATGCCACCCGAACACCGGCCAGATCGAGTTCATGTCGCGCGTCGCCATAGAAGAATGCGACGACGACGATTTGCTGTGAATGCGTGTATAATCCACATTATCCGAATCCAGTAAATAAGCGTAAATAAGTAAGCAGTACCGTTGCATATATGCCGTTATACGCGTAAAATGGTAAAACAGACGATAAAATAGGCTTCATCGAATTTCAACGCGGTGAATAGCATATTTTAATCTTTTTAATATGGATGGTTGGGGTTTAACGTGAAAAAATATAGAAAGGGCATGACTGTGGCGCGACGAAGTACGTTTTTAATGTGCTATTTGTGCTCAGTCTGCGAATGGCTTTTTTATGGGATTATTTAGCAGGCTAGGTTCGATGATCCGGGGGTTTTTTGGCCTCTTCGTGCGAAATATTGAGGACAGCAACCCAGACGCGCTGATCGAGGATATCCGAAATCAAATCGATTTGGCGAGAAGGGACGCGGAGAAGCAGATTATCGACATACAGACGAACGCCGAACTTATGAAGATAGAAACGAGGAAGTCCGAGAAGGAGCTGGAGACAATCCGCGCAAGGATAAGCACGGCCCAGCGCCAGGGGCAGAAAGACTTGCTGGTCGAGCTTTTGATACATGAAGAGGACGCGCAGACAGTTTTCGACGCCAATTCGGAGGCTGTGACGACCGCCCTCGCGGAGGTCGAAAGGGTCAAAAGCGACTACAAGATTTTCGAGTCCGATATGAACAGGCGGCTCAACGAGTTGAGGACGCTTAAATCGCAGGCGAAGGTCGCGAGCCTGCGCGAGGACATAAACAGCGCGAACGCGAAATATTCCGCCCAAAGCAGCAGGATCAGCAAGGTCAACGAAAGCATGGAGCGGGCGCGCGAGCTGGTCAACACAAAGTCCGCCAGGGCCAATGCGATGGAATCCCTGGGCGAAATGAACACGGAGGCGAAGTTCCGCAGGCTTGACGCGGACTCGGCGAGGGATCGGGCGCTCGCCCGCGCCGAGGCGATGCTCGCGGGCGACGACGAGGGCTTTGAAGTCAAGGAGAAGGCCGCGCAAAAAGTGGAACAGAGCAGTTGATGCCTTTGTGCGTTGTTGGCGCATGACGGCTAATTTGCAAATCGAATAAATATAGTTTACTAAGTTGGCATATCGGAGGCTGAAAGGAGACGGCGTGAAATCTAGTCTGATAAAAGGGGCGTTGCTGCTTCGCCGGAACCTTGTCGCGCTGGGGGCTTCGTTCGCCATTTTAAGCTTCGCGCTGCCCCGGTTGCCCGCGGCGCCCTTCATGTCGCCGGAGGCATTTGCCGAAATGCTGACCGTGTACCCCTATTCCGCATTTATGCTGTCATTGGTCGTCTACGCCTTGTTTGTTGTGCAGAGCCTGTCTTCGCGCGAATTCAAGGAGAGCGTTGCGCAAAAGGAGACTATCAACAAAATAAGGAAGGCGAATGAGGCGAACCAGCTAAACGCCAGGGTACTGAAAAGAAAACTCGCGCCCAACACCCAGCAGCGCCTGGATAATATGATGCGCGAGTCGAATGAAATTGTGCAGTCGTTCCTCGCCGGCAATAAAGGCCATTTAAAGGAACAAGTGGTCCAGCAGTCGTTGAAGCTGACTACAGCGTACATTACTCTGGCCGACATGTTCCGCGTGCGTTCGTCCGCGTCGAACGGCGAGCGGATATCCCAGCTTGCCAAGCGGATCAACTCGAACATGGGCATCATTAACAGCGCAAAGGAGCAGGGCATCGCCGACGAGCTGAAGCGCGTGGTTGAAGCGGATGAGCGTATGATCGAATCGTTGAAGAACGAGCGGTTCGAGCTGGATAAAATAGATGCAAGGCTCCAGTACATGGAAAGCACGATTGGCATGCTTAAATATAATATTATCTCGAACCTGGAGTCCGAAGACATACTCACCCACCTGGAGTCGGACGTACACGAAGCCGATGTGTTGAACACTGTGCTGAACGAGCGTTACGACGAGCGGCGCGAAGAGCGGCGCGTGAGGCTGTGATGTCGGAGCGGGGCTGTGATGTCGGAGTGAGGTTGTGATGTCGGAGCGGGGCTGTGATGTCGGAGTGAGGTTGTGATGTCGGAGCGGGGTTCCGATGTTGGCATGGGTATATTATAGGGTTTGGGCGTTTGTTATGTGAATGGGTATGGGCGTAGGTTTAACCAGGGTTTGGCATAGGGTTTGGCATGGATATAGGCATGGGCATGCAGGTTCGCTGCGGCACGGATATAATCGATATAAAACGTATAAAGCATTCCATAGATTCAAACGGGCGGTTTGCCCAGAAAGTATACACAGACGCGGAGATTGCGTACTGCGATTCTAAAAGTGCCGGGCGGTACGCAAGTTATGCCGCGCGCTTCGCCGCCAAGGAGGCGTTCTTGAAAGCGCTGGGCGCCGGTTTGTACAACGGCGCCGCTCTCACGGAGATTGAAGTCGTCAACGATGCGGCTACCGGCGAACCCGCTTTGCAACTGTACGGTGGCGCTTGTTCCCTCTACAACCAGAAGGGCGGTATCAGCCTTTCCGTCAGCCTTTCGCACACGGCGGAGGCGGCTCTGGCAACGGTTGTGATGCTGTGCGCAAACATTCAACGGGACGATGGAGAGGATAAATAATCAAAAATATATAAATAGAATTATTATGAAAGTCGTCGGTTCGGGGAAGCGCGGTTCCCCTCACCTCACGGGCGCGAAGCGCCCGCGCGCCGCGTTTCGTCGCGATAGTGTCCACGACTCCATACTTTCGTGCCATGCTGGTGACGGCACTGTCGTGAACACTATTTTTGCAGCGTTGCGCGCTTTTGCGTTGCGCGCTTTTGCGTTGCGCGCGGCGACATTGGCGCTAATGGTCGTTTGCGTCCTCGCCTGTTCATTTCTATTTGCTTCATGCGAGTCGTTTGACATTCTTGATACTATTTTGCCACGCATTGCGGGAGCCGGAGCGACTACCGGGAACGGAGCCGGCACAGGGGCCGGTGCAGGAACCGGCGCGGGCGTGGCAGGCGGCGCGGGCGATAGCCGTCAGGGCGGCGGGGGCAGGGGCGCCGGCGGCGCCATGATGCAATTTTCAGAAAAGACCCCATACGATAATAATACCGCAATCGTCGTAAATACCACCGCCGATGTATACGCGCAGGCCGACAGGACGTCGGTGCGGTTGACCCAACTGCAATTCAATGAAGCCATACAGATCATCGAGCGCACGGAACTGTGGATAAAATTGATGGTAGACGGGCGCAATGAAGGCTGGGTCAGGACGCGCGGCATCGACGGGGATTGGACATGCGTCGACGAGCGGCGCTACACGGAACGGATCGTTGTCACAGACAGAGAAAAACAGGTCTATTCGCACCCGCGCAACGGGATTGTCATAAGAGACGTCGGCATGGGGACGGAACTGTTTGTCGTCAGTAAATCGGACAATGTTTATCAAGTCGCGCTGCCCGGAAACCTGACGGGGTGGATATCGGAAAACGGCGTGTTCCAGCTAAATACGGGCGAAGCGATCAAAAAGACGACGGCGGATATCTTCACGCAGTCCTGCCAAAAATTCCGGGGCACAAGCTATCTGCGCGGCGGCCTCAGTTTCCACGGCATCGACGGCGCGGGCATGTTATATATCGCCGCGAAGATCAACGGCGTCACCCTGCCCCGCGATTTTGACGGCCAGTTTGCGGAAGGGGAAACGGTGTATGGGTCGTTTGAATCGTTTAATGTGGGGGACGTGTTATTTTTCAGCCCGAACGGACAGTCTTCGGAGATAACGGATTTGGGCGTATATGTTGGGGAGGGCCAGTTCATTCACGCGAACCAGCATATCGGCAAAGTGCAATTCGAAGACGTCAATGATCCGTATTTTCAACAGAGGATCATCGGCGTTAAGCGCTATTTTTAGCATTTGGGGGGAGCAAACGCAATTACTGGCAAAAATACATCCAAAACAGCGCACGCCGCACAAACTGCGCAAGCTGCGAAAGCTGCGTTCGAACCACAAGCTACGAAAGCTGCGAAAGCTGCGCAAGCGCGAATGGGCGTTCGCGAAGCGGCCCTGCTTGCCCTAGAAGAAATGGAACGCGCGGAGGCGTATAGCGGGATCGCAGTAAAACGCTCGATCGGGCGCAGCGGCGTCGGAATCGGCGGCGGATATGACGGTGGAGTCGACGGCAGCGTCGACAGCGGCGACGAAATTGACGATGGTTATGGCGGCGCCGTCCCGGCAAACAGTGTTGGGGCGCGCGATAGGGCGCTGCTGCGGGAATTAGTCCTGGGCGTAACCAGGTGGAAGCTTGCGCTGGACGACGTCATATTCAAGCATTCTAAAATAAAAAAGCACAGGGTCTCGCCCGTCATTTTGACCATCCTTCGCCTGGGCGTCTATCAATTAAATTACCTCGATAAAATTCCTGCATCGGCAGCCTGCAACGAAAGCGTTAAGCTCGCGAAAAAATATGGCAACGAGGGCTCTGCGCGGTATGTCAACGCGTTGTTACGCAGTGTTGCGGCAGAAAAATTAACCGACGCAGACGGCAAACAAAGCGCTCACGCCCCGGCAGACGTAAGCGCCTCGGCTGCGCTGCTAAGCGTACGCTACTCATATCCGCTCTGGCTATGTGAAAAATGGCTGAACCTGTATGGATATGATTTTGCCGCCGCGCAAATGGACGCCGGCAACCGCAGGCCGGAGCTGTCCATACGTGTAAACACGCTGCGCATATCGCCATCAGAGCTAGCCGAAAGGCTTATGGAGCGCGGGTTTTCCACAGAAACCGGCAAATATTCGCCGAACGCGCTCATTATCAAAAACCCCGGGGATTTTACTCAATCCCCTGAATTTATGGAAGGCCTGTTTACGGTCCAAGACGAGGCGTCAATGCTTGCCGCCGAGGCGCTTGGGGCGCAGCGGGGCGACAGGATAATGGACGCCTGTGCAGCCCCCGGGGGCAAATGCGGCTATGTTGCGGAGCTCACCGGCGGCTGCGCGGACATATTAGCGGCGGACATCCGCCCGCACAGGGTCGCGCTGATGGAACAAAACTTTAAAAGACTCGGTCATAGTTCTATCAACTGTCGCGTTATGGACGCTCTTTTGTTATGCGAAGACATCGAAGGCACAATGGACAGGGTGCTGGTCGACGCGCCGTGCTCCGGTTTCGGCGTCGTCAGGCGCAAGCCGGAAATCAAATGGACGCGCGGGCCTATGGATATCGAGTCGGCGGCAGCGTTGCAAACGGCGCTGCTGCTTAATGCGGCGCGATATGTAAAAAAGGGGGGGACGCTCGTCTACAGCGTTTGCACCACAGAGCCGGAAGAATGCGAAAACATTGTGGGGAGGTTCCTTTGCGCAAAAGACCATTATGTTTACGAACCGGAGGATCTGCGGCAGCGCCTGCCCCCGGGCCTGTGGGGCAAATGCGGCGGGGCGGGCAACGCAGGAATATATATTTACCCGCATATTCACGGGATTGACGGTTTCTACATCGCCCGGTTAAAAAGACTATGAAGACGTCCTTGCTATATAAAATTATGATAGGCGATTGTAAAAGACGGTATTTTACGGGCGAACACTGTTCGCCCCTACAACATTTGGTACATGCGTAAAATTGGATGCCCATATGTAGGGACGCACATTGTGCGTCCGCGATTTTTACAATCGCCTATAAAATTATGAGGCAAAATGAGCGACAATATTGTCAAGCTTTCTGATTTTTATTTGTGCGAGC
>Ga0099364_10001383_pt1 | contig 40246 bp, 36 predicted proteins | sample TergutTh196P3_FD_73070 | JGI IMG/M metagenome (GOLD analysis project Ga0099364, IMG submission 73070) | Microcerotermes parvus P3 segment gut microbial communities from Pointe-Noire, Republic of the Congo - Th196 P3 | ecosystem: Host-associated > Arthropoda: Insects > Digestive system > Gut ...
ATTAAGTCTTGATGTTCCAATTGCAGCACCAATTAAATAAGTATTAATCGTATTTATTGAACCATCGTTATTGCGAATGATCTCTACATTGGGCAGACGCCATAATGGCAGACCGTCTTTTGTATATAGGTTATCTATGCCCATAAACATATTGTTTTGAAAAAGATAAATGGAAAAATCCATTACTCCGGCTTCTGCGTCCCCATAATTAATTATATTATTATTAAAGTCTCTATATTCAATCCTCTGAATTACAACGTTTTCTGTTGTATCAATATTAATTGTGGGATTATTCCTGAAATAAAAAAGAAAGTAGGGATCAATAATAATTTTAGGAATAATTGCTTCTGTTATTATTTCTTCATTTATTATTTCTTCATTTTGACATCTTGTGCAGAATATTGCTGTGTGAAAGAGTATTAATAGTAAAAAAGCAATGGCCTTTATTTTAATTATATACCTCGCTTCCCCGTGATATACGATAATACGGAGCCGGTAAGGAAGGTAAAAATTCCAGCAAGGATAATCGTGACAGAAACACCGCTTTCATAAACAATTGGTTCCATGAATAAGACCACCAGGGAGCCGATGATTAAACCAAGAATAACAGCATAGGTCTGCTTTGGAAAACTTACTAAAAGTTTTTCTATTATTCTTGACATAAAAATAATTCCAATAATTATTCCCAAGCCCATGGGGATTAATACTTTAGATATATTCAATATTAGTGTTAAGTCGGAAAGATTGCCGGGCAATAATCTTAGGGAAGAAGTGGAATAAACTATAATATTGTACACACCCATAAGGAGGAGAATAAAGGAACCGCTGAACCCGGGAATTATCAGGGCTGCTGCCGAAAGTATTCCTGCCAAAAAAAGCAAAAGCATGAATGGAATATCAATCCCTGCATAAATTTCATCGGCTTTAAAGGGGGATGTTGTCTCCATTTTAAGTATTGCCATAAAAATTAATGCGGCAAGGGGGATTATAACAAGCAGGAAAATGGAAATCCCCGGCCTCTTTCCTTTCTCGAATACTTTGGTAGAAATTAGTGGAATGGTTCCGGCTATTAGTCCCATAAAGAAAAACATGGTTGGAAATGAATAATGTGTCAAAAGATAAATTATTATGGAACTGAATAAAATTAAACCGGTAATTGTTCCGGCAATGAGGGGAATTATGAATACAAGGTTTTTTTTAAAATTGCCAAAGAAATTGTTTATTACATTAAGTAAATCAAAATAGAATCCCAAAACAAGGGCAATGGTTCCGCCGCTGATTCCGGGAACCACCTGAATAATGCCGAATACAAGGCCGTTAATAAAATTCCTGATTATCTTTAACATTAGCCAAGTCCCCTTTTCATTCCGGTTGTTTTTCCAGCTCCAGAAGAAATAGCTTTTTATCCAGGCCGCCAGCAAAACCGGTCAAGCTGCCGTTAGTCGCAATAACCCTGTGGCATGGTATGAGTATTGAAATGGGGTTATGGCCGACAGCTCCGCCGACTGCCTGGGCGGAAGATTTAAAACCGGCTGAAAGAAGCTGCCCGGAGATTGCCTTGTAGGTGGTGGTTTTTCCATAAGGTATGGACAAAAGTATCTTCCACACAGCTCTGCGGAAATCTGATGCCCTGCCAAGTCCTGATGCCTGCGGGTAAAAAAAATCCTCATAAGAAATGGGAATATCCATTTTAGGGTTCTTTCCCTTAAAATAATTTTTAAGCCATGCCTGTAGGGATTTAAAAATTGGCAATGTCCCATTCTCTACCCAGTTATCTGAAATTTTGGGAAAATATTTTTGCTCCAAAAACCACAGCCCTGTTATTGCATCACCTGTGGAGGCAGCCCGAATTTTACCAATAGGGCTTTCGGTAATATATGTATATATTGGCTGCGGCTCGGTGCTTTTTTTCTGCATCTGTATTTCTACTCCGAACTATTCTGCAATGGAAGAAAAAATGGCTGTAACGGCATTTTCATCCAAATCCATAATGCCGGAAATTTTTCCCTTATTTGCATCCAGGGTTCTCTTTACTACAGATTGAAGCTCTGTTTTGGGAATACCCAGCTCTTTAAGAGTGAGCGGCATTCCAATGGATTTAACCCATTCCCTGAAGATTTTTATACCGGCAATGGCGGTTAATTTATCATCCGGCATTTTTTCGGCACCAAAAACTTTAACAACAAACTGCGCTACCCTTGCCGTAATTTCCGGAGTGCTGTTATGCGCAAGATACTCCATCCATGCCGGCATTATGGCGGCAAGACCGGCACCGTGGGCTGTGTCGTAATGGCCTGAAAGCTGATGCTCAAGGGCATGCTCTCCGCCGCGGACACCTGTGCGTCCTATCCATGTAAGGTCGTTATGACTGAAAGAGGCGGCCATCATTAGCTCTGCCCTTGCCTCATAATCGCCGGGACTTGCAATCGCAATGGGACCGTATTTTACAACAGATCTCATCAACCCTTCGGCAAATTCATCTCCTAAATTACATGAGGGAAGATCCTTCGTAAAATACCTGCTTACAGAATGAGCCAGTGCATCCGCCGCACCTGCTCCTGTCTGATATGCGGATACCGAATATGTAAGTTCCGGATTCATTATGGCAAAGACAGGACGGCAGCAATCCCAGTTCAAACCCTGCTTTCGTCCGGATTCAAGATCATCAACAAGAACGGTGGAACGGCTGGTCTCACTACCTGCAGCGGCAATGGTATGAATCGTACCAACAGGAGCCATTTTTTCGGCAGGATTTCCATTGTAAAATTTCCAGTATTCACCATCGTTGGCCATTGCCAATGCAATTGCCTTGGCTGTATCTATGGCACTGCCGCCGCCCAATCCAAGAAAGAAATCTATCTTCTCTTTTACGGCAATCTTAATGCCTTCTTCCACATATGAGCGTCTGGGATTCGGCTGAACACCACCAAACTCGATGAAATAAATTCCTTCATCCTTAATTGTTTTTATTACCCTGTCCAAAAGGCCGCTTTTTTTTACAGAACCTCCGCCATAAACAAGCATCACTCTTGTTCCGCCATGTTTCTTTATCATTCTTCCGGCTTCGTTTTCTGTTTCTTTGCCAAAAATAATATCGGTATAAGGGTAAAAATTGAAATTGCAAAATTTTTTCATTTTATCTCCGGTTTGTTGGTTGCTTTATGCATATTCTAGGGGTATGATACCACTAAAGGCAGTAATAGTTAATACCAGGAGGATTAATTTGAACAAGGTAGTAGTTAATGTAAGCGAGGGAAAAACAAGAATAAGCCGTCATATTTACGGCAATTTTGCAGAACATCTTGGGCGCTGTATTTACGGCGGTTTTTGGGTTGGTGAAGATTCCCCCATTCCAAATACAAGAGGTATCAGAAACGATGTTGTAGAAGCATTAAAGAAAATTAAACTTCCGAATTTAAGATGGCCGGGCGGCTGTTTTGCCGATGAGTACCACTGGAAGGACGGTATAGGCCCGCGTGAAGACAGGCCAAAAATGATCAATACACATTGGGGCGGCGTAACCGAAGACAACAGCTTTGGCACCCACGAATTTCTGGATCTCTGCGAGCAGCTCTCCGATCCAAACGGCCAGAAGTGCGAGCCATATATCTGCGGAAATGTGGGAAGCGGCACCGTGCAGGAATTTTCCCAATGGGTTGAATACATTAATTTTGACGGCGTTAGTCCAATGGCGGATCTCCGAAGGAAGAACGGCAGGGAAAAACCCTGGGGTGCAAAGTTATGGGCAATAGGAAACGAAAACTGGGGCTGCGGCGGAAACATGACACCTGAGCATTATGCCAATCTTTATAGGCAGTTTGCAACCTATGTAAGAACCTATGGAGGCACCGTTCCCTATAAGGTGGCATGCGGACCCAATAGCGAGAACTATGACTGGACAAGGGTATTAATGGAAAAAACCTCCTCCCCAAGAGGAAGCCTGATGCACGGCCTTGCCCTTCACTATTACACTGTTCCCGGCGATTGGGCACATAAGGGATCGGCAACGGAATTTACAGAGGGTGAATGGAATGTAACAATGCGCAAGGCTCACCATATGGCAGAGCTTGTTCAAAAACATTCTGCCATTATGGATGAGTATGATCCCCAAAAGAGGGTTGCACTTGTTGTCGATGAATGGGGAACATGGTTTAATGTGGAACCGGGAACAAATCCGGGTTTCCTGTATCAGCAGAATACACTCAGGGATGCGGTTGTTGCGGGAATGCACTTTAACCTTTACAACAATAATGCAGATCGTATTAAAATCGCAAACATAGCCCAAACAATAAATGTACTGCAGGCTGTCATCCTCACAGAGGGTGACAAAATGGTATTAACACCTACATACCATGCTTTCGATATGTACAAGGTTCACATGGATGCGCTCATGCTTCCAACCACTGTGGACAGTAGCAGCTTAACCCAGAGGGCGATTTATGTTCCATTGATCAATGCAAGTGCATCGGAAAATGATGACGGAATTATTCATGTCTCCCTTGTCAATATAGATCCTAAAAACGAACAGAAAGTGGAAATTGATCTTCGGGGATTTAAGCCATCGAAAGTTACAGGGCAGATAATAACTTCGGAGAATATGCAGGATCACAATACTTTCGATAAAGGACAGAATGTAGGAATTAAAGCCTTTAACGACAGTGTTATTTCCGGGGGGAAAATAACCCTTACCCTGCCGTCAAAATCTGTCATTACCTTAAGGGCTGAATAACAGGTAATTGTTTGAATGATGATAATTGCCCCGGATGCAGGAGAAAGGACTTTGATCTAGATGCCGATGCTGTAAATGCATTGGTAGACGAAATTCCCCTTTCTGCTGAACACAGGGCGGATGAGGCAATTATCACCAAACGTCTGGCTCTCTGCCTTGGCTGCGATGCGGTCAGGGAAGAGATCCTATGTGCATATTGCGGATGTTTTATCCGCTTTAGGACTCGTTCAAAGAAGGCATACTGTCCGCATCCGGCTGGAAGTAAATGGCAGTCTGCGGAGAGCGGCGAATAAAAAGCGAATAATTTTTACAGGAGCAAACATGAAAGCAAAAATCACACTTCACAGGGAATTTTCCATAGGAGAGGTAGATAAGAGACTCTACGGATCTTTTGTTGAACATCTTGGCCGCTGTGTTTACAACGGCATTTATGAACCCGGCCATCCGCAGGCTGACGAAAAAGGATTCAGAAAGGATGTAATAAAACTTGTAAACGAGTTGAATGTTCCCATCGTGCGCTATCCCGGCGGAAATTTCGTTTCAGGCTATGACTGGGAAGACGGGGTGGGACCTGTTGACAAACGCCCGGTAAGACAGGAGCTTGCCTGGAGAACCCTTGAATCCAACAAAGTCGGTCTTAATGAATTTATGGACTGGTGCAAGAGGGCAAAGACAGACCCCATGTATGCGATAAACCTTGGAAGCAAGGGGCCCGATGCTGCGCGCAATATCGTGGAATATTCCAATTTTCCCAAGGGCACCTACTGGAGCGATCTGCGCCGCAGCCACGGAGTTGCCGATCCCCACAACATAAAACTCTGGTGCCTTGGCAACGAGATGGACGGTCCCTGGCAGATCTGCCACCGCAGTGCCGAAGAATATGGAAAGGTGGCGCTTGAAGCTGCAAAGATAATGAAATGGGCAGATCCGGACATTGAACTGGTGGCATGCGGCAGTTCCAATGCAAGAATGCCCACATTCGGCTCATGGGAAGCAGAGGTTCTTGATCATACATATAACCATGTGGACTATATTTCGCTTCACATTTATTTTGCCAACCGCGAAGATGATACGCCCAACTTCCTTGGACGCTCTCTGGAAATGGACAGTTTCATAAAAACAGTTGCAGGAATTTGCGATTATATAAAAGCGAAAAAACGCAGCAAAAAGCAGATAAACCTTTCCTTCGATGAATGGAATGTCTGGTTCCACAGTAATCAGCAGGACAGAAAAATAGAGAGCTGGCAGGAAGCACCGCCTCTTTTGGAGGATGTCTACACAATGGAAGACGCACTGGTTGTTGGATGTGCCCTTATTACATTGTTAAAAAACGCGGACAGGGTAAAGATCGCCTGTCTTGCCCAGCTCGTTAACGTAATTGCTCCCATCATGACGGAGAACGGCGGCCCTGCCTGGAGACAGACAATCTACTTCCCCTTCATGCATGCTTCTGCATTCGGCAGGGGGACTGTTCTTCTTGGCCCTGTGGTATCTGAAAAATACGATTCAAAGGAATACAATGATATTCCATGGCTGGAAACGGTTTCGGTATTTAACGAAGAAAAGAACGAGATTGTAATTTTTGCTGTTAACAGAAGTCTGGATCAGAAATTAAATCTGGAAACCGACCTTTACGATTTTGGGAAACTTAAAGTGATCGAACACATTACAATGCATAATTCCGATTTAAAAGCCGTTAACACTTCCAAAGAAGAAAGGGTAAAACCGGAAAATGTATCAGGCAGCAAAGTAGAGAACACAGGATCTTCTACAAAACTGGAAGCTCTGCTTCCTCCTGCGTCCTGGAATGTTATCAGGCTGGGAAAGGAATAAAGCAATGTCAGACAAAGCGAATATGGAAGACAAAAACATTCTAAAAAGGCAGCATGGTTTATTCGTCTCCATATGCTTTGTCGTGGGTTTTATAGTAGGAACAGGTGTATTCTTTATTCCCGGCCGCGTGCTCTTTGAAGCCGGAGGAGACATAAGGCTGGGGATTCTTGCATGGACAATCGGCGGCCTGATGATAGCTCCCTGTGTTTTCATGTTCAGCATAATGGCCGGAAAATATGAAAAGATTCACGGCTTTGTGGATTATTCGGAAGCCATTGTCGGCAGGAAGTACGGCTATCTTGCTGGCTGGTTTTTTGCGGTAATGTATCAGCCTGCAGGTTATGCGATAATATCCTGGATAAGCTCCGGGTTTACAGCGACACTTGCAGGGCTGGAAAGCTCAAGCTCCGTTTACCTGCCCTTCCGTTTCTTTATTTCCGCCTTCTTCATGGTAATGGCATTCGCAATGAATTATCTTGCCCCCGGCATCCCTGTTAAATTTAACGTAACAACCACAATTGCAAGGATGATTCCACTTGTATTGATGGGCACTGCCGGAATTGCAATCGGCTTAATTGTTAACAGGGGTTCTCCTTCCTCTCTTGCTACCTCTCTTGCTCCGGCTTCTTTGGCTCCGGGGATCCCTGCCAGCTCCGTTTCAGGATTCGCAGGAGCCTCCCTTTTTACCGCAATTTCCTCAACTGCCTTTGCATTTAACGGCTGGCAGGCCGCCCTTGCATTCAACAGCGAAGTAAAAAACAGCAAACGGAACTTCCCAATTGCCCTTATGACAGGTTTCGGCCTCATTATTGTCGTTTACGTTCTTTATTTTATTGGCATTGTAATTGCCTCCCCGGATGGAGGAGCCGTAATAATGCAGGGCGGCGGAGACAATTTTGCCCAGGGCACATACAATGCATTCAGCAATGTATTCGGCGCCATTGCAGGAAGGATACTTATCGGCTTTATGTTAATTTCCGGCCTGGGAATACTGAACGCCTGCTGTCTTGGAATGAGCCGCGCAATGTATTCCCTTGGCAGGCGCAATTTGGGGCCAATGCCTCACAGGATGACACAGCTCGACCCCATAACAAATGTTCCAAACAATAGCATGGTAATGGCGGTTGGCATCAGCTTTATTTGGCTCTTTGTAGTTTTTGCAAATACCCTCTGGTTTGAATCCTGGTTTGGCTCTTTCCGCTTTACATTGCCGGACTTTTACAATTACAGCTTTTTTACCCTGTTAATTCCGCTCTTTGCCGGCTTTATAATCAGACAGAAAGATATTCACTGGGTTAAACGTTTTGTTATCCCGGTAATAGCAATTTGCGGCAGCGGCTTTATGTTTCTTACCTACTGGATGGGAAGCCCGGTACATGGCCTTGTTTACTCGTGTACCTTCATTTTCCTGGCTCTTGTGGGATTTTCATTCTTTCTAAAGAGAAAGCCCGAGTAACCCGGTCACTCATCTACGATTACTCTTCTATAAGCTCAAAATTATCCCTTTTAACGAATCTAAGGCTGTAGGTTTTTTCTTCGCTTCTTCCTATGCCTGTAACAACTGTATAATAAAAAACAGTGCTTAGAGCAGCGCTGACAGCCGATTTTCCGACTCCTGCAACACAGTTAAATTTCAGGTTAAACGAAATTTCTGCATCCGTGGAATTTTCGTTAGGCTCTATCTTGCTGAAGTTATCATTTGTTTCCATGCGGAAAAACATTTTGCTCATCATAAAGGAAAGCCCTCTTACCTTGTTTACAAAGATAATGTTCCTTATAATGTTTTTTTCACGGTTTAGGATTCTTACAATGTCGGAAGGTCCGGGGAAGCCAAGGGAGAAAACGCTTTCCGGCGGCTCAAGTTTAAACTCAAAATCCTTGATAAAAAGAATGCCGTCCACATCCCTGTCAACAGAAACCTTTCTTATCTGAAACCTTAACTGCCTTAAAAAGTAGGTCTTCCTTCCGGCAGAACCTGCCTTAAGATCCAGAAAAAGCCTTTCGCAGTAAGCCGATTCATTGCCGGGATGCAGGGGAGCTGTTTTGTCAATAAGCCTTGCATTCGGGAATTTGTCCTTTATGCTTTCCTGCACATTGTCAAGTGCAATTTCAGATCTGCTGCTGGACTTTGTAATTTCCAGAACCATCTTGTTAATCTTTGGACTGAAATCGTAAACAGGCAGGGGTGAAGGGGGAAATGTATCTACGCCATAGGTGCCGGGGACAGGCATGTGGTAAATTTCACCTTCGGGTATAAAAACTTCCGCACTCAAGCCGGCTTCCTGTATGTCACAATTACTGTCCGGGGGAAATTCAATTTTAGAGGAAATAAATACATCCCTTGTTCCGGTATTTTCGGTGAATGTAATATCATTCATAATGGGTAAAACATCGTTATAATGGGATGCAATTTTGGCTTTTAATTCTTCTATTATGGTGTGTTTGAACTCATCATTAAATTCGTTTGTTTCGGATTGAGAAAATGAAGTGGTAAGGGAACCAACAGCCTTTTTAAGTCCTTTCCTGAAATTGGCAAGCAAGCCTTCCTTCGGCTTTTTATCATTATCTTCCATATTGATCCTCCGTATAGTCCTCCGTTTTAACAATTTTATACTTTCACATTATACAGGTCAATGGAAAGTGATGAATTTAATGTTTAAAATGTCTTAATCCGGTAAAAATCATGGAAATTTCATAATTATTACAGGATTCTATTACAGCTTTGTCATTTATTGAGCCGCCGGGCTGTATTATGGTCTTAATTCCTCCGGCATGAGCAGCCTCTATTACATCCGGAAAGGGGATAAAAGCATCGGAAGCAAGTACCCTGACATTTCCATCTTTTAAGACCGCGTTGCTGCGTTCAATTGCCTGCTGTGCCGGCCAAAGGCGGTTTACCTGCCCTCCCCCTATGCCGGTAGAAGCCAGATCCTTTGCAAGCAGGATTGCATTGGACTTCACGAAACTAACCGCCCTGTATGCAAAAACAAGATCCTTTAAATCCCCTTCATCGGGGGAGAGCTTTGTCGGGCATTCCCATTTTTCCAAAAGTTTATTATCCGTACTTTGAACAAGCATTCCTCCGTCCACGGCAATGAATTCCCATATTTCTCTTGGAGCATATTGGGCTTTGATTATTCTAAGATTTTTTTTCTTTTTTAAAATTTCCAGTGCTTCATCATCAAATTCCGGCGCAACAATAATTTCAAGGAATAGTTCTCCCAGTTTTTTTGCTGATTCTACATCTACAGCTGTATTAACGGCAATAATGCCTCCAAATATGGACGCGAGATCGCAGGCATAGGCTTTCTCGTAAGCTTCGAGCAGGGTATCGCCAAGTGCAATTCCGCAGGGCGTATTATGTTTAACCGCAGAACAGCAGACCTTGTTGCCGCTGCTTCCTCCGGGAACAAATTTTAACACCTCCTCCTCGCCCATGGCTGTTGTTCCATCTGCAGAGAGCCCAAAGGCACAAGCGGATTTCCATGCAAGGTCGAGATCCCTGATATTGTTATAACCCAGTTCCTTGCCATGGAGCTGCTCCATTCCTCCAAGTGCTCCAAGTTTGTCTGCATGGAGATAAAGCGCAGCCGACTGATGGTTGTTTTCTCCATAACGAAGACTCTGTGATCTGAGCAGTGAGAGGGGCCAAAACTCAGGATCTTTATTGGTTGATGCAGACTCTGTCTCCAGAAGATAACGTGCTATTGCGGCATCGTAGGCGGATGTAAGATTAAAGACCTTTCCGGCCAGCTGTTTTTTAAGATCATGGTTAATGTTTTCATCTTTAATGCTCTCGATAACATCTGCATAATCGGCCGGATCGCAGATAACAATTACATCCCTGAAATTTTTTGCAGCGGAACGAAGCATTGCAGGTCCGCCTATGTCTATATACTCTATAATTTCATCAAGAGCCGGATTTAAAACTTCAGCCGGCATATAGGCCATTTTAACTTTTTCAAAAAAGGGATAAAGGTTTACACAGACAAGATCAATTGTTTCAAGATTCAGTTCTGCCAATGTATCCATATGCAGCTTCTGATCTCTAATGGCAAGTATGCCTGCATGGATTGCAGGGTGCAATGTCTTGACCCTTCCGTCCAGACATTCAGGAAAATTTGTTACAGAGCTTACATCCATTACAGGAATATTATTTTCGGATAAATACCGGGATGTGCCCCCTGTCGAAATAATCTCCCAGCCGGACTTTACAAGAAAGGATGCAAGATCCAAAACACCATCTTTATTGTAAACACTTATCAGAGCTCTTTTTTTCATTTTTCCTCCAGAGAATTTTTATCGAAAATTTTTTCTAATATTTTATCAATTACAATATTAACAGCTTCCATTATTGCAGAATGTTCCTGTTCCTGTATGCGTTTTGCAAGAAGCTCAACATTATCACCGGGCAGAACGGGAACCTTTTTTTGCAGAATAACGGGACCTGAATCTATTCCAGCAGTAACATAATGAACCGTACAGCCTGATTCACTTTCCCCAGCCTCCAATACGGCACGATGAACATTCTCCCCGTACATCCCCTGTCCGCCGTATTTAGGCAGCAGCGCAGGGTGAATATTTAACATCTTTCCTTCATATTCTTCGATAATTTCGCCTGACAATACGGAAAGAAAACCTGCATGTACAATCATGTCTATTTTATAATGACGGCAATGATCCAAAATACGGTTTGAAAGCTCTATCCGCCTTTCCCGTCTCTTAAGATCATAATCCGGCTTTTCCAGAATAAAGGGAATCCCCGAAAGCCTGGCACGTTTTGCCGCATAGGCTCCCGGCCTGTCTATGATCAGGAGGGAGAGCTCTGCTTTTCTCCTGTCTAAATTATCTATAAGGGACTGGAAATTTGTTCCGTTTCCGGATGCAAGAACAAGAATTTTTATCAGCCCGGATTTATCAGGCAAAACGCAGATCTCCTGCAGCCTGTCCGGCAGGCAGTTTTTCCACCTTCCCGATTTCAAAAGACGGAAAACCCCTTTCTTCCAGAAAGGCAGCCGCTTTCGGCAAATCGTTAGGCGCAAGTGCAAGCACAAAACCTATTCCCATATTGAAAGTATTAAACATGGTTTTTTTAACGGACTCGTTATTCGCAAGAATTTCCTCTCCTGCCTTTTCAGCACCACCAGGCACCGGCTTGACGGATCCATGTGCGGCGGAATGTATACCATAGGCAATTCGTGCAAAAATTGGCGGAATTGCCCATTCCTTGTTTATAAGGGTGGACAATCCTGTTTTCTTTGGCAAAATCCTTGGAATATTTTCGTAAAGACCGCCACCGGTAATATTTGCCATGCCCCGAATATCTACCTTTTCCATCAACTCAAGTATTGGCTTAACATAGAGCCTTGTAGGCTCAAGAAAAACCCTGCCAATCGGCATGCCGCCGAAATCCTCGTTCATGTCGGGAATTACCTTCCTAATAAGACTGAATCCGTTGGAATGAACGCCGGAAGAGGCAATGGCAAGAAGGAGATCCCCTTCTCGTATATTGCTACCATTAATGATATTCTTGCGATCGACTATGCCGATTGCAAAACCTGCCATATCATAAACGTCATCCGGAATTATGCCCGGATGTTCTGCGGTTTCTCCGCCCAGAAGGACGGCTCCGGTTTCCCTGCATCCTATGGCAACACCCTTCACAAGTTCGGCGGCAATTTCTGCATCCAGTTTTCCGCAGGCCAAATAATCCAGAAAAAACAGCGGTCTTGCGCCATGACAGAGTATGTCGTTAACGCACATGGCAACACAGTCAATGCCAACCGTGTCATACTTCTTAAAACGAAAAGCAAGGTCTATCTTTGTGCCGACTCCGTCTGTCCCTGCAACAAGCACAGGATCTTCCATTGGTTCCGCAGAATTGGTGGCATAAATTATATCTTTAAGCGAGAACATACCGCCAAAACTTCCAAGCCCGTCAAGGACGGCTTTATTGGTCGTGGACGATGCAAATCTTTTATATTTTTCTACAGCCCTATAACCTTCCTCAATATTTACACCGGCTTCCGTGTAGTTCATACAAGCCTCTCTTTTTCATCATGGAAACCGCTGCTTACACTAACTGCATAGGAGGCATAGGAACAGATCATTACATCAATAAAAGTACCGATTGCAATAAGGTAAAAAGCCAGGGGTTTTAGAATGAGGTAACCGGCTTCAAAACCCTGACCATAATTCAGGCAGAGGACAGCAAGAACCGTATATGCGCCATTTCCCGGATGGGCTGACAAAAGGAAAGAAAAAAGCAGTGACATAAAACCTATCATAAAAATACTTCCGGTACTTATGTCCAGACTTGAATAGGAATTAATTATTACGATGATGGATATTGAGGCAACCATTGCGCTTCCTGCCCTGCAAAACAGTGCAAACATGGTGACTGTCACCATATTCGCGCGGCGGCGAATCCCGAGATTCTCTTTCATCGAGCGAAAGATGACCGGCAATGTAAAATTAATGTCTCCGGAGAAAAAGGCCGCCATCCCCTGACTGATTGAACCATAAACAACACGCCATGGATTAATTTTTGGTTTAATCAAATATAAAAAGAGGGGAAGAATTACCAGCCCAAGGAGAATACTCAAAACGCCAAGAAGTACGACAAGATCCCTGAAAATTTCCGCCTTTAAAATTCCATTATAACGGACAGCCCAATAGGCACCCAAAACTATCATTAAAAGACCAAGGAACTCTGAAAAGAAACCGGCTATATGGAAGAAGATTCTGGAAAGGGAATCAAAAAGGGTTACCACCGGTTTAATATGATTCCTGTCATAGGAAAAACCAAGCCCCATGAAAAAGGCAAAAACACAGAGCGGTAAAAGAAAAACACCATCGTTAAAAATTGCGGCAAACATATTCGATGGAAATATTTCCATAATATTCCCGGCGGTATTAAGGGTAATTGCCTCTGCCTGTTCCATATTTAAAATCGGTATACGACCCGGCGGAAACAGAACAACCGAAATCATTCCTACGGTAATTACAAAGGCGGAAACAAGAACAATTACCGGCAGGGTTTTAATGAACAGACCAAAGAATTTGGAATCCTGACGCAGTTCGTGAATTGCAATCGTCAATGAAAAAACCATTACAGGAACAAGGACATAACGACCAATTCGAATGGCAAACTCTCCAAGCCAGGCAAGGTTTCCAAGCAAATCCATATTATCATGCGGAACGATAAAACCAATTATTATTCCAAGTACCGAACCAATGAGCAGCTTAATCCAGGTTTTCATCGTCTTAGCTTAACTTATGGCAGGGTCTATATCAAGAGCCATTTCCATCCCCGGCAGGAGGGATAATATTTACACTATTGTTGTGAATATGGGGAATGAATAGACTTATTCCCTCGGCTATAAACTCATCCTGAATGTGCTGGTAAAGCAGGGAATAAATAAGGGGAACTCTGTTAATTTCCTTTGTATAAACATTTATTTCGTAGGTGGCAGAAAAATCATCGAGGGACTTTTGATGAACAAAGGGTTTCGGATTTTCTTCTATATGAGGGGTCTTTGAAGCCGCCCTTACAAGAACATCATAAACCTGCCGCCAGGGAACATCATAACCCATGGTAACATCGACATGTAGAATCAAACCGTCATGTTCTCCGAAAGTATTGTAATTAATGACATCGGAATTAAGGACAGTAAGATTTGGCAGTGTAATATTCTCGTTCTTGATATTCTTCAGCCGCACCACAAAAGGAGATTTCTCTACAACATAACCTGTTATGTCCTTGATTTTTATTCTGTCACCAACCTTAAAGGGTCTCATATAAGTGATAACCAGCCCGGCAACCAAATTCCCGATTGCAGAACTGGAACCGAAGGAAAAGAGAATCCCGACAAAGACCGATACTCCCTGAAAAATTCTCGAATCTGATCCCGGCAGATAGGGATAAATTATCGCAACAGCAAAGGCAATCAAGAGCACCCTTAAAAGATGAAAGGTTGGCCATGCCCAGTCGGCATAAAAACCCGGCAGAACAAGATTCTCACTCGAAATTTGTTTTGCAAAAAAACGGAGTGCCTTAATAACATATCTGGTAATCAAAATAAAAATAATGATTGTGATGAAGTTCGGTATATATTCAACAAAGGAAGACAGGACATTTCGCAGCGGAGAAAGTATATAACCGAATATTGTTGATGAGAGCCCCGCCGTTGCAGGATGAAAACTGAAGATAATCGGCAGGGAAATAAATAACTGAAAAACTATAACCAGAAACTTCATGATCCTTAAAAAAAACAAGAGGACATTCTCTATCTGCTTTACAGAAAGAATCCTGGCCTTCTTTATTACAAGGGGCTTAATTTTATTTTTTGCACCGCTTTTAATCATGGCTGCAAGTTTTCCAAAAAACAGCAGAACCAGCCAGATAACAAGAGCCTGAACCGCAATAACAATAATGGTTATGCCAAAACGCCATGCGAGATCAGGATCAATATCCAAATGACTTAAATTTCCAAATAACCTTTCTGCAAAATTGGATTCCATTTTTTACCTCACACGCAGCTTGCTATGGCACTCTTTAACGCATCCGGGCAGCTATCTATAATTGCCACAGGAGCCGCGTCCTTTTTCAATAATTGCAGCTTTTCAGGAATCTCGACATTTTGCCCTGTCGCACTCCTTATAATTGCCGCCTCCCTTGCAGGATGACCTGTCGCAAGAACAATGACATGGGAGCATCTGTGTTTCTCCGCCTTCAGGAAATTCCTTGCTGCGGAAAGGGCAACAGCAGCATGGGGATCAAGGAGCTCACCGTAGAGCTTCCACGCCTCCTCCATTGCCTTAAAGGTTTCATCGTTCCCGACGGAAGCAGGGAAAACCATATTGCGCATAACAGACGGAGATTCGTTTCTAAAAGATTCAAGCCTTGAAAGGTTGGATGGAATGCCCACATCCAGCGCAGGGGAGTTAGTCGCAATAACAGGCTTTGGCTTAAAATCCCCTCCCATTAGAAATTCTCCCAGGGAATTATTGGCATTCATGGAAGCAATAAAACCGTTTACAGGCAGCCCTGCCTTCCATGCATAAAGAGCGGAAATAAGGTTCCCGAAATTCCCGGAAGGTATGCTGAAAAAAAGATCCCCGGCAAGAATTTTCTTGATCTTTATATAAGCATAAAGATAGTAAAATGCCTGCGGCAATAACCTGAGGGGATTAATCGTATTTGCACTTGTAATATTATGCCTTTTGGAAAAAGGCCTGTCATTGATGGTTTCATTTACAAGAGCCTGACAATCATCCAGATTCCCCTTAACCTGAACCGGAATAATATTGCCGCCATTTGTCACATAACTTTGGGGATTTAGGCCGTGTATGGGACCGGAAGGATAGAGCATAACGGATATAAGCCCCTTTCTGCCATGGAAGGCTCTCTCAAGATTCAATCCGTCATCTCCCCTAACGGCAGAAAGGATCATGGCATGACCCTTATCCCTGATAATTTCTTCCAGAACGGATGCAAAAAACGCAATACCAAAATCCTTAAAGCTTCCGGTAGGACCATTGTACAAATTCAGGATGGAAATATTTTCATCAAGGGTTTTTATTTCAGGTTCAAAATCGAAGGCACTCTCGGCAACCCTGGAAGAAGAAACAGGGTTCAACCCGGCATCAAAAAGCGCAGGAGCCAGGGTGGTAACCAGCTCTGAAAAAGTTATGCCTTCGTTCATGTAAAGAAAGAACTGGCGCAGATCCATTACCTTTGAGGGAATATAGAGTCCTCCATCGGGAGGGAGGCAGTCAAGAATTGCATCCTTAAAGGATACTTCATTGGCGCTTCCGGCTTTACCGGAAATCGTTGATCTAAACAACATACTTATTTATACAATAAATAAGAGGAAGTTCAAAGCCCGCTCCATTATTCGACTCTTATTTCTAACAAAGATTTCACAATGGGTCTTTCACATTTTCGATTTTCATAATATAAATAATATGAATGAAAAGTGTACTCCAAAAAGGCATTTTTGCGCTTATAATTGCCATTTTCGTTAGTTTTCATGCAGAAGCCCAATTGTTCAGACCCTTTACTTCATTTCAGGTAATCAGGACAGAACGTTTTGACATAATCTTTCCGCCGGAATCCGAAAGATCGGCCAGGTATCTTGCAACATTCGCCGATCCCGTCTATGAAGAAATGAGTTCCATGCTGGGATTGGATTACCCCGGCAGAATACAGGTAACTTTTGCACCTCATACAGACAGATTCAACGGCTATTACAGCATATTTCCCGGCTCCCATATTGTCCTCTTTGATACACCGATGGATGTTGAATGGACAGTTTTTATGAATAACCTTAGAAGTCTTTTTATTCATGAACTGGCACACGCAATTTCATTCAGCACCAGAAGCTTGCTCTACAGGAACCTTCACAGAATTTTCGGGAACTGGGTAACTCCCGCACTTTTTAACGCTCCACTTTTTATGGTTGAAGGAATTACAGTTAGCTTTGAAAGCATGGAATCCCAGTACGGAATTCCAATTCAGGGCAGGGCAAACGATCCGCGCACAAGACAGTATCTAAGGCAAGCCATCCACGAGAATGCCTTTCATAGCCCTCAGCAGGTTTCAGGCTTATACGATATTCCGCAAAGGGTTTCCTATTACGACTACGGCGGACTTTTTTCATATTGGCTTCTGGAAAATTTCGGAATTTATAAGTATGCAGAATTATGGCAGATAATGGGAAGAACACCGGGATTCCCCTTTTTTGTTTACAGTTCCGGTTTTTACAGATTGTTCAAAATTGTTTATAACATGGACTTTCTGGATGCCTGGGATGAATTCAGAGATTCTCTTGCGCTTAACGGCCTTGAAGAAAACCCCGATCAAATGCTCACAGCTTCTTACAGATATTTTTCACAAAGGAATTTTTTCTACCAGGCATTAAAAACAGGGGATGGGAATTTATTTTTCCTTAATATAGGCGAGAGAAAGGCGGGTATTCTAAACATCGAAAGCGGAGAACTCCGCGAGTACAATACCGGAGCATCCTATGATCTAGATGTAAACCACGACTCCAGTCTCATGCTTATTTCCGGTTATGATTATTCAGGCGAAAGGGCAATTGCGGTTGTAAATGAATACAGAACAGACGGAAGAAGAACAGGAAGATCAGTCAGGGGACTATACAGGGCAAGATATTTCAGAGACGGCGTTATAGGACTCGGCTCCGACCTTCACAATAATAATATCGTTTTTGATGACTTCAGGGGAAACAGGGAAATCCTTCTTCAGGGAGATAACGAATTAATGTTTTCCGGCCCTCAACCGCTGGATGATGAAAGGATTGTTTTTATTGCATCTGCAGCCGGGATGCGGGAAATCTGGGTCTATGACTATAGTACAAGAGAAGTTTTCAGAATAGAGATCAGGAGCGGTCAGGAAAGCCGTTACTATAATATTTATGGAAACTTTTGGCAGTTTGCCCGCAACCTAAATGTTTCCGGAGGCTTGATTCTTTTCAGCCATAACGAAAACGACAGAATGTACAAACTCGGCCTTATTAACCTTGATACAATGGAAGTAATTTTCAATAACAGGGATTTTTCCGGAGGTGTTTTCTACCCTGCCGTAATTAACGAAACAATTTATTATATAGGCTCCTTTAATTCACACGACAATATCCTGCAATTTCCCGAAGAACTTTCCGCCCTCTCAGGAGACAGACTGGAAATCCATCTTGTAAAAATAGAAACAAATACAGGACTTCCGCATGACTTTGCGCATAACAGCCTCATCAATGACAGCCTATACAATGACCTTGCGAGTAACATCGCAGACATACCAGAGCCGCGGAGATACTATGCATTACCCTACATGAACCCCTTTCAGTTCTGGCTTCCCATTCCCCTATTAAGAGGTTACGGCTCTGACATGTTTGGCGGCATGGGAATCCTCTCCATGATGAGTGATCCAACAGACAGAAATTTGGCGGTGGTTGAAGCATACTGGGACAGAAAATACAGAATGGCACTGATCAACGAGGCTTATTGGGTGAACACAGGAATGGGCTTCCCCTTTTCCATTAGTTTTTATGACGGTGTTACAGAAGGAGTTATCCCCTATAGATCTACTAGTATTGACCTATCCGGCTCTTTTTCCGGCACAGTCAGAGAAAACAGGTTTGGACTTAATATGGGCGGCGGTTATATAAGGAACTCTGTTTTTAATGGAAAAATTAGTGCATACGAATGGGAAAATAGAGCAGGCTTTTTTTATCTCTCGGCAGGATTCCGTTATGCGAATCCCCATCTTAGTTTTAACCTAAACGCCATAAGCAATGCTCTGACCTTCCTCCCCCGCCTGACTGCGAATTTTAACCTTAGATTTGATTCCAGATTTCCCTTTGGCATTGCATTCTATGCTGCCTATGATATGAGAGGAATGAGCCTCTCCGGATTTTCTAATACCTATGGCAGCTTGCTTTCATTCGGAAACATTCCTGCAATGGTAGAATACGGAAACCCTGCCGGCCTAAACCTAAACTGGCTTGGCGGTGCTCATTTAACCGTGAATTTATTTTCGTTTGAAATACAGAATAGCATCAACCACTTTTATTTTAACCGCTTTAATGCAGTTCTGTCCCTAAGAAACCAGATATATGACGCAGCAGGACATAGCCAGCCAGAAGGAGTCCGGCTGGAAAATCTTCATTTGATTCAATCACTTGTCCTAAGACTGAGTATGGAAATTAGTGTACTGCCGGTAATGCAGCGTCGCTTAAGCATTGAGCCCTATGTCTTTGGTGCATGGAAATTATCCAATACCCTAAGAAGAGACGGCTCCAAGTTTTATTTTAACCTGGGATTCAATATTCGGTTTTGAATGCTTATATAATGATCAATTATAACGATCAACGAATGGCAACGGAAGGCACATCATATGGCAGCCAGCAGTAAGAACATACCTTCCGTATTCATTGTTATATATACATGTCCATGGGCAGCCTACGATAAATTCTTAAATATAGCTCACCGGGATTATAAAGTCCTTACTACCCAGAGGCATATAGGAAGGAGCCAGACATAAGACGGCACCGGGAGCGACCTCCACCCCAAATTGTGAAAGAGCCGGAAAATGCTTTATTTCATCCATGCCGGGATTTGATTTTTGTTTGACTTCCATTGGATACAATTTACCATTTTCTTCAAGCACAATATCAATTTCACGCATGTCCTTATCTCTGAAAAAATAGATGGCAGGAGATTTACCGTTATGCCAATAACTCTTTAATATTTCCGAAACTGTATATGTTTCCAATATAGCTCCAGAGAATGCACCTCTCTCCAGAGTTTCTGCGGTATTCCATTTAGTAAGGAAGCAAACAAGTCCGGTATCCAAAAAATAGAGCTTGGGTGTTTTAATTACCCTCTTTGTCAGGTTATTTGAATAAGGCTGTAACAGATATATAAGTCCGGATGTCTGGAGAATTGACAACCATGATTTTACAGTGGTTTCATTAATACCTACTTCACTTGCAATATTTGCATAATTAAGAAGCTGAGATGTTCTTGCAGCCAGAGCTCTAATAAAATTCAGAAAAAGCAGTTCATTAGATACTTTAATTATTTGCTTTACATCCCGTTCAATATAGGTCTGGACATAGGAATCATAAAACAACTGCCAATCTGTATCATTATTATTATACAGAGCAGGATAAGAACCTTTCCAGATTCGATGAAAAATTCCTTTTACACTATTGTTTAATTTCTCTTTTTTTTGCAAATATGCCTTTGTTGGAATGAATGGATCTGAATCAGGAACATTATTTTCCTCAGCCTGAGAGAAACCTTGTAAATGCAATATACCCACCCTGCCTGCCAGGCTTTCCGTTACATTGGCCATCAGATTGAACTGCTGTGACCCTGTGATCCAATACATACTCTTTTTCTTTTCTCTGTCTACTATTACTTTGATATATGGAAGCAGTTCTGGTGCATATTGAATTTCGTCAATTAATAGGGGTGCTTCGTACCTGTCTAAAAATCTTCTCGGATCTTGTTTCGCCAATTCGCGTTCTTCAAGTGTGTCAAGAGAAACATAGTTTCTTTTTTTCGCTTCGCAGTTTTCCAGAACCGTTGTTTTCCCAACCTGTCTTGGTCCGGAAAGGAAAACCACCGGAAAAAAGTTCCCGGCTCTTTTTATTGCTTTTTCAATAGTTCTTTTTATGTACATATTCCCCAACTCCGATAAAGACATTCCGGCTTATCCGGTATTTAAACCCATATTAGCCGAACATGGGAAAATAGTCAATGGCTGTTTTGTGCTCCGAGGTAATCACCCCATCTACGAAGGGATGATTCCTCTCATTGCAGGCTCAGATGCTTGTGGTGACGCTGAGGTGTCAGACATGCTTTTCACTGGAATTAAAGATTCGCAGACATTCGTTCCATTCGTTGACAGTCAGAATATTTTGCACTCGAAAATTGCAACCTACCTATGTTCCCATATCCCCTTTTACTTGATGCCATGTAAACATTAAATTTGCAAAGCAGATAATTATTTCTGGTTTTCCAGATGTTGCTTTATTTCTTCAGTTGTCAAACCTTGATTTAAGAGACCTAAGATAAATTCTCTTTCTTTAAAACGACCTTTTTCCAGTCCTTTTTCTTCTGCTTCAGCCATATAGCTTGCCCAGTCCATTTCGGTTTTTTCCTGGCGAAGGATTCTGGCTCTTTCTTCCTCATCCTTACTTACTTTTATCAATACACTATTTGCCATAGCTATTCCTTCCTCACAATCTGCTATCTCGTTTATTTTACTACGTTTACTCATATCGGTCAAATATTCCATGTATACCGCCCACTGTTCGCTCTTACTCATCTCCCCAACAGGCTTATCCACCACCTTCTCCAATTTTGATAATTCCAAACTAATAATCCGGGTTCTGCCACCAAGAGGAACCAGATGCTCAGGATCGTAATACTCAAAATTGTGTAAGAACTCTTCATCAGAGAAAAAATTACCTTTTACCAGAATCGTTATCTGATAGGTTTCTTTGAGGTTGTTATAGTTCCTATGTATTCCTTTTATATCTTGGGCAGAAAATAATCTTGCCACATGGAACTCCATACGAATGTGTTCAAAGGATTTTGGATTGAGACTCATTTCTACATTAATTAATTCGCCGGACTCTGCTCTGCAATTAATATCAAAACGAAGTAACCTATCCTGGATATTTTCGATGGAGAGCTCATTTGCAAGCAGAGATACAATACTAACATCCTTCCCTATTAATGCAGATACCAGCTTACTCAAAGCCCCCATAGATTCGGGTGTATCCCTAGCAAAAACTGCTTTGAAAACATTATCCCGCCTAATGTCAAAAAGATCATCATCTTCCGATAGAAAAACTGTTGCCATAATTCCTCCTGTGATAAACAGAAATCCTGTTTGATACAGTATTACGGCACCCATCTGCATGGCACTTGTGTTTTTGCAAAAATTTTTTGAGAAAAATGTTTAATTACAGTATTCGCTTTTGCCCATGGACATGAATGTTTGACAGGTAATGCAGAAGGTACTACCTAAGTCCTCAACCGCCCTTGTATACCTCGCCAAGGACTTTTTCAACCGCATCGGAGACGGCTTTTTCTATGTTTTTTACAGCCGCTTGCTGCAAATCTTCTATGGCTTTTTCAGGGGAAACTGCAACGTAAAATAACTCATTAACATTAATTTCCAGAGCCTCTGCCAGGCGTTCAAGTGCATCGGCAGAGGGAAAATTGCGCCCAATTTCAATCATGCCAAGGTAATGGGTAGACAAACCCACCTTTTCGGCCAGCATGGGCTGGGTAAAACCGAGTTTTCGTCTGTTTTCTTTCAAATTCTGTGCCAGAATTTCCCTGATATTTGCCATTTGATCATTTTGCCTGTCTGTGGGGTAATTATAATTACCTTGAATAATATTAGACACTGTGTTATAAATAGTTATTATCCTTTTATAGATAGTTTTTATGAAATTTTTGGTCAAAATATGACCAAAATTAAGGAAAACATGGGTGTATTAACCAATAAAGAGAAAGCAGAAGGGTATCGCAGGCTAGCCTATCAATGTGCATCAAATGAAGTAAATAATGCCTGTGATAATATTTGTGATAATTGCCCGTTGAATATTTCACTGTTCCTGGAAGACCAAAAAGAAGCCGTACTAATAAAAATGTCCGCAATGCAGGATTATCAACAGGATCTAGCTAATGAACAGGTACGAAATAAAATCCTGAAAGAAGCCAGAGATAAAATAGCCGCAAGAGAAATGGGAAACATTATTGCATTACTTATTTTTTTTGGTCTAATTTTTTGGATTTTTTCCAGCATTAGAAGCTGTTTTTCTGGTTAAGAAGAAAGGAGAGCCATCATGGATAATAATAAAAAAATAATAATTGCCGTAATTTTTGTTTCCATTGTCGGTGTTATACTTTATCAAAACGTACCAAGAACGGCGAATGATTATTACCGGCGTGGTCTTGACAATTATAATAAAGGGAATTACGAAAGAGCAATCGAAAACTATAGCAGAGCTATCCAAATAAACGGGAATTTTTTTAATGCCTATTCCGGCCGTGCCGAGGCATATTCTAAAATTGGAAATAATAGAAATGCCATAGCCGATTATACAACCATGATATCCCTTAACCCGAATGATTCTGAGGCTTACTTAGTCCGCGCAATATTGTATCGAGATCAGGGAGATTTAAACAGGGCAATTGCGGATTTCTCACAGGTGATTAATCTTACAAACAGCGAAATAAGACTTAGTATTGCTTACAGGAATCGAGGCCAAGCATATTTTGAACAGGGAGATTTCAATAGGGCGATTGCCGATTATATTGAGTATCTGAATATTTTTCCGGATTCAGAGGAAATAAGAGAAAACCTTCGCATAGCTAGATATAATCAAACGCAATCTGAAATAGCCGGTTATACCGAAGCTATACGCCGGAACCCCAATAATGCAGATGCATACTTTAGGCGGGGTTATGTACATTATATGAACATAGCTCATATTGATATTTCAAACTTAAATGAATTCCAGAGAACACTGGTGGGTATGCTCATGTCTGTCGATTTGGATCAGGCTATCTCGGACTGGGAAATGACACTAAGATTAAATCCCAATCACAGGGAAGCAAGAGACTTGCTGGCAAGAGCCCGGGCATTGAGGAGGAGTTTTCCATAAAATGAAACGATATTTATTTTTTTCTATTTTGATGCTTCTTGCATTAGGCGGAATTTTCGCTCAAAACATTGATTCTGCCCTCTCTAATGAACTATGGTACTTAATAACCAATCCAAACCGTTTAGAAAATATACCGCGCATACTAAGTGTAATGCGCCAGGGCGGAGGCGTTTGGGATGTAAATGAGGATGGAAATATAGACTGCATTGATTATTCAATTATTTTTCGTACTTTGTATGGCTCCAATGCCCGCATAATTATTAATGTAAACCCCAATAGCGGAATGAACCATATGTTTATACAAATACGGTATAGCGGAGGTCATATGGATATTGAACCCCAAGGAACACCGGAACGATATTCAATGGGTTTAATTTGGGGTGTAAGATATAATCCCGTTTTTAACCGCGATGTTACCAGCGAATGGACACAGGTCATACCGGGGATGTTTTAGTGAACAATGATATTAATTCCATGATATTGTTTTTTAACCTTGGTATTGAAAAATAACGAAATTGCCTTTTGTGGGCATTTATTAATACAGCGGTAACAGATTGTACAGTTATTTTTTTGATTGATCTTCCCGCATTCCTGTACTAAATTGTGCATGGGACAGATTGATACGCACAAAAGACATTGGGTGCAGTCATTGTCTATTGAGTTTGCGCCTAACGCCTTCTTTTCCACCGCCGGCATTAGGGAACCCTGTATAAACCCCAGGACCCTGGAAAAAACATTAAAACCGCGCTTCCTGATTATCCCGTTTTTAATATTTTGGGAGACAGCATTCATTTTCCTATCGGCTTTCATCATATACTTCTTAATTTTTTCCATATTTGGCAAGGATAAAAAAAATATATTATTAACATTGTTTGGCATTAAGAAATGTTCGGCATATATAACTTTAAAATGATTTTTTGGAAAAATATCAATAAAGGAGCTCGCGCCATCCCCGGAAAATATCATCTGTGAACAAAAAATAATTATGCTTTTTTTTTAAGCACTTCTGTATGTCTTACAGCAAACTCACGCATGATTCTCGGAGGCCTTGAGCCATAAACAGGATAACAAAAACCCAAAGTATCTACGGAGCCAATAATTTGGTTAAAGTTCAAATCTTCTTCAATTGAATATGATTTAATTGAACGGGATTCAATACTCGTGTACTTGCAGAATAATTCAGATATATATTTTGAATTTCCGGTTCCGGAAAAGTACAACATTACCATAAAACCACTGTCTTACTATTCATTCCGGGAACCGCAGTCCTGCCACCTGATGCGGTGTGAATGTATGAAAGACAAAGGGCTGCCAGTCACGCGTAATGTATTTATGGCAGCTTCCTCCTACTGAAGGGTTTGGATCTTCCTTCTCTTTGGTGAGCGGTCTATTAGGGCCCCAAAAGTCGGCACCAAGGGACATAATGTACAATCTCTCATCCTCGTTTGTGATGGCATCTTCTTTACCGGCTTCTATCACCAATCGCGCATAACAGATGGCAAAAAATCCCTTGATATTTCCATAATGGTTTTCCAGAAATGCTTGACCGATAGGCCAGAAATGAAAATTCCATCCGCCCCCTGCCTGAATGGAATAGCCTCCGCCTTCTTCAGGGAATCTTCCAAAAACATCTTCTTCATGATTGTCATGGAAGTCTTCATAATAATTTAATCCGCCGATGCCGTTTCCCGGAAGATTTCCAATGCCGGTTTGGCTTCCGTTTTGAAGTAGAATCCATTCGTTATCAAATGTTATTAAATAAAGATAAAAATCTCTCAGGTGAACCCTGACATTTGGGCGGAGAATCTGCGGATTTCTTTCACTGTCTGCGGCATAGATTTGTCCCCATGCAGTATTCCGTTCATATGTTTGCGGAAAAATAATGGGCGCGTTCCAAATCTCCCTATTGGTATGGGGGAAACCAATAGGCCAATCTGCCGGGATTTCATCCGGAGCTTTGTCCATCCCGATATATGCTCCAATGTCCATCTGCCAATTACCGCCATGTCTGGACATCCAATTTGCAAGTTTAGTATCGTTCAGAGCCATGGACCAGCTCCCGTACCCCATTTTGAAATATGTTTTGTCTTTTTTAAGCATGGGTGAATGAGCTAGTTGTGTATTTTGATAACCTTTCGCTTATTAACATATTTGACTTTTTGGATGATTTAGTATATATTCTTTGTATATGGACGATTTAGCTCAACCGGACAATACCGCCGATTATAATGCAGCTAAAATTATCGATGAAAAGCTTCGCAGCATTCTGGAAAATAAAACCAGTAATAATTTACCCTTTAGTTTATTTCTGGCAGATATGTACAGGAACTCCATGTATAAAAAACTTGGGCATAAGAGCATGCGAAATTACATAAAAATATTATCGGAGGATACAGGAAACAAGTATGCTCGAATAAGGGGATGGTTTAATATTGGACAAATATATCTAAGTTATGAAGACCATTTAATGGAAGCAGGCTTTAGTGAAAAAAATGGTCTTACAAAATTACGGTTCCTAAAAAAAGCCCTGGAAAAACACGAAAAGGAAGATGTATACCAAAAACTTCTTACACTGTCCTATGATGATTTCTCGGATTATGCTCGCAATGTAAGCAAAACCTATCCTGACAACCTAAATAAAGGGGATGTGGAAAATGCAAAGCCTGAAAATATTGTTTTTACTTTAAATGGAAAAATCGCGATTACAATAAACAGAGAAATAGCCCCGGAAAATTTTTCCTACCTTGTCCGTGTATGCCAGTATGCAATAAAAGCAATCAAAAAAGGTGAAAAAATATTATATTTAAGTGTAAAAAATAATGATGAATATGATCGTTTTGAATCTGCATTAAAAAAACTAATTAGACAGCTTAGAAGGAAAAGCATAGGAAAATGATTACGCCCGTAACCAAAATATTTCGGATTGGTTACGCCCGTAACCAGAAGCGGAGATGGAGAAGGGATCATGGACATTGAAACTTATAGCCGCAGAGAAGAGGATCTGGCATTTGCTCAGCGTCTTGCGGCGGCAGAATTAGCACGAATTTCCGGCAGTAAGGATTTAAGCATAAATGAATTTGAAGAAAATATGCTTGAAGCGATAGAGAGGGGTGCAAAACAGACTAAATGAAAAAGTATCATGTTTATGTAGAAGATATTCAGGATTGCCGTCAAGATGATGAAAAAAATGTAATATGGCAAAATAGTCAGTGAGGAAATTAAAAATGAGAAAAATGAAAATTGTGCTGATAGCTCTTTTTTTTTAGTGTCAGATAATTTCCAGGCCTATAGCTTATTTAACCTGACGACCCGGGTCGTCAATGCTCTCCCTTATGATTTTTGTCCATCCAATCTTAAAATTTCCCAATTGATATAGGGTTCCATTAAAATTTATATACAATTTGAAAACTTGCTCTTGAAAATGGAAATAGACTTCAATTGATGCAGAGCCGGATTTAAACTGGAAATTTTCTGCTTTAAGCATAGTAGGATTTTTTGAGTACCATTTAAACTGATCAACCAGTGAGTTATCTATATAGAGTTCGACTTTTGTTGCAGAATTCTTAACTGTAATTAAAGAGCCGTCAAAGTAAAAAGCATCCGGATTTTCTTCTTCCGGCTTTTTCCTTTCAACCCGGTTTTTTTGCCATATTTTATCTGCTTGTACTCTTGCAGCACCCCTTTCGCTGAATTTCTTTTGGATTTTTTTCTCATCAAGCTTGAACGAAAAAATGAAGTTATCCATTTCTTCCTTTAATGTCTCCATCTTTATTCTTGGTACTACTACATAAATGGCATAAAAAAATCCCCAGGTTTCCTCTTTGTATGGCAGAACCGCTATATGTGTGTATTGTTCTCCATAACGGTATTGGCGATAAAGTGCAGGCAGACCATTAATTTCTGTCATTTCCTTAACAAAAACATTCTCACCTTGCATATTCGGCCATAATATTTTCAAGGTATCTTCTGCAGTATACACACCATTACCAAATTCACCTCTGACACATCCATATATATATTCTGTTCCTCCGCCATAGCTAACATTATCTTCAACTTCTTTGAAAGGCAAATCCAGAGCATATAATACCTGGGGAATCTCATAGGACCAGTGGTTCATTTCACTGTTTACCAATACAGTGGCAGAAGCAGATTGTCCATCTACAGATTGTCCTTCTTCAGATTGTAAATCTTCAGATTTTACATCTGAACTTTCTTCGCCGGTTGCTTCTTTTGTATCTTCAGCATTTTCTGCTTGAGCAGGTTTCATAATACCGCTCTCGCTTAGTTTGGCACCACATGAGAGACAGAACTTCTTGCCTTCCTCCGGAATGGTTCCGCAGGAGCCGCAGACCAGAATCATGTTTTGTTCTTCGCTACCGGCTCCTTCCTGTTCTGTGCCATCCTGTTCAACCAGTTTCATCACACCGCTCTCGCTTAGTTTGGCACCGCAAGAGAGACAGAACTTTTTGCCTTCTTCGGGTATGGTGCCGCAGGAACCACAGACAAGAATCATGTTTTGCTCGTCACTACCGGCTGCTTCCTGCTCTGTGCCATCCTGTTCAACCGGTTTCATCACACCGCTCTCGCTTAGTTTGGCACCGCAAGAGAGACAGAACTTTTTGCCTTCTTCGGGTATGGTGCCGCAGGAACCGCAGACCAGAATCATGTTTTGTTGTTTTGGTGCGGCAGAAATTTCGTTCTTTGTTCCGCATTCCTGACAAAATTTTGCCTTTTCAGGAAGCTCTATCCCGCAGCCTTTGCATATCATAATAATACTCCCTTTTCTTTAAACTAAAACTTAGTACCACAATCTCCGCAAAAAACGGCAGTGCCCAGGTTTTTTTCTCCGCATTCACCGCAAAATTTGAACTCAGCAGTTTTTTCTTTAGCCGTGTCTGGTGCGGCTTTATTTTCCATTTTTGCTGACGGAAGACTCGCTCTCTTTGGAGCCGGCTTTTCTTTTACGTTTCTTTCAACAACTTCAAGAGTTCCCATTATTTCTCTTACCACATTTTCTACAAGTTTGTGCTCCTGAGAACCTTTTGTAACAGGATTTGGCAGCAAGGGTGCCGAAATACTCGCCTTACTGAAATCATTGATTTTAAACACAAGCTCTATGCTGTTAATCACTTCTGTTTCTACCGTATTTGTCTTTGTGTTAGTTTTTGAATTTGAACCGGCTAATCCAACACCGATTAGAGCTCCAACTCCTCCAAAAAGCAGCCCTCCTGCAATAGCTCCTCCAATTACACCATCAGAAGATCTTCTGTTTTTTGAGTTTGACTCTTCCGTTGTTGATATATGATTATAACCATCAACAACAAATTCAAAATTAATCACATCGGTAATATGGAAGACATCAAGATTTTGATGCAGAACTCCAATATAACCATTTTCTGCTATGGCGACAGAAGAAGGGCAGAAAGGATTTACATAAAGTTTTGCCGAAACCAAGTGTTGATTCGACAAGAATGTTTCTGTCCTTCTTGCCTGTATTTGTTCAGGTGTAGGACCAAAAAGATTTTCTAAGAACCCCATTTTATCCTCCTACACCAAAAATAAATATCAGACTAAAGTAAAGAAATTTCCTTTTCATCGCATACTCCTTTTGTTAATATCAACATCAAACAATCTTAAACTTCTGAACTTCGATCATTAATTTTTCGGCTGTTTCACGGTTTTTGCTTGTTAAATCATTAATATGATTCACTGCTGTGTTAACCTGATCCGCTCCGGAAGCCATTTCATTCATTCCCCCCGTAATTTCCTGGGTTGTCTTTTCAAGATTGTCCGCTTCACGCATGACTTCCTTTGCTCCTTCGAGCATTTCCATGGAGCCGCCCTTCACCTGCTGGGTGGTTTCATTTAAATGGCTGATTGATTCCAGAATTTGCTTGCTTCCCTGTCCCTGCTCTTCCATGGCGTTGCGGATATTTTCTTCCTGTTCTGCCACGGTCTTTACACCGGAATCGATGGCTTCGAATTTTTGAAGCACGTTGTCCGTGGATTGGGTTATCTTGTCAATGGAGCTTTTAATTTTTTTAAGCACCGTGCTGATGGTCTTGGACTGCTCGCTGGAATTTTCTGCAAGCTTGCGAATCTCGTCTGCTACTACGGCAAAGCCTTTGCCTGCATCTCCTGCATGGGCGGCCTCAATGGCAGCGTTCATGGACAAAAGATTTGTCTGACTGGCGATATTCTCCATAACAGAGTTGATCTCCAAAAGACCCTCGGACTCCCGTGCTATCTCCTGAATATCTGTAGAAACTTCCTGAAGCCCTGTGCGTCCCACTTCGGATGCATCTGTAAGCTTATCAACATTATCCCTGTTCTTAATAAGCGTTTGTGTAACCGACTGAATATTGGCAAGCATTTCTTCGATTGCCGAGGAAGATTGTGCAACACTGGAACTTTGAACCTCAACATGTCCATTGAGCTTGTTTATGTTAGTCGTAATCTGTTCCATGGTTGCGTTGGTCTCTGTTACACTTGCACTCTGATTGATCATGCGGCCTTTAACGCTTTGGATATTGGCGGTTATCTCATTCATGGCGGCGGCGGTTTCGGTCATGTCATTGGCAAGATTCGAACTTAGCTCGGAAATTACCTTGGTCTCGTTGCTGACATGGCGAACCAGGAGTTTAATTTTTTCAAGGGTCAGGTTAAAGAAATATGCCAGCCCTGCAATTTCATCCTTCGAATTAACATTTATTGTTTTGGTAAGATCCCCATCTCCTTCCGATATATCCTTAAGGATGTCCATAACATTACGAATAGGTTTTAACATCATAAGGCGGCAGCTCATTATATTTGATGTAGTGGCAATTACCAGAATGATAAAGGCTATAATGGAAATTAATGTAACCTGAGTATTTCTGGTTTGGGTTATAAACTCATCTATTGATGATAATTCTATGCCGACAAATAAAATACCTATGACATCACGGGAATTGGCAGCAAACATAGGTCTATAGGCCGTTAAAAAAGACCTGCCAAGAATGATCGCTTCACCAATATAATCACCGCCGGAAATTACAGTATCATATGCCAAATGCTCTGTGCCCAAAAAAGTATCTACAACTCTTTGCCCGTCATTATTGATAATACTTGTTGTAATACGCCGAAAATCCGTGCCTTCACGCATGAAAATTGTTGCTTCTATTCCCAGGTTGTTTGCCATTAGATCCACCACCTGAAAATCATATTTAATTGAATTACCCCGGGAATCAAAAAGATCATCGTTTCGAAGGCTAATTTCTCCATAAACGAGAGCCAGCTTTTCTTCAAAGGAGGCAATATCACCATTGAGCTTAAAATTGCCCATGAGCAAGGCAGTTTCATGATTTGATGTTTCTATCGATCTTATGCTCATAAATGCCAATACCAAAATTGCTGCTACCAGAAAAACAGAAGAAGTACCGGAAATTTTTATTAGAAGTCCCTTGTAAGCCTTTTTTGCCGTTGTTTCATTGTTCATAAAATCTCCTAAAGACTATAAAGTCATTTTGTTTGATAATATAATTTTAACTGCAAACTGCTTTTTTTGAAAGTCATTTTCCGTTAAAAATGTATTTAATGAATGAAATGGAGGCCGGGTATTTTTAAAACCGGCCGGCAATCTCTGCAATGGCGCGCAAACGTACAACCCTGCCGCCGCCAAGTTCGGGAAAGGCACGGTAACGCTCGCCATCATTGGAAAATGGAGAGGTAATTTCTCCGGGAAAGGGTCGGTAACGCCTCTGTGACCATATTAGGGAGGGATGGGAAAGGGAGACAGATGTATTTTCGGGGTCGAAAAAGATGAAGGAATCGTGGACTCCCCTTTCGGGAAAGGGGGCTTCGTCCGTGCTTTGTAAATAGCGTATAACGCCGTTGACAAGATCCACAGACTGTATTATGGCGGCGTGTCCCATGCCCCCGTCTTCTGCGCGGAAGAGGATTATGTCTGCGGGGCGAAGGTTGCGGATTTCGTCCCTTACAGGGATCATGTGGGAGCCGCTTGAGTTGAAAAAGCCAGTGCCTGCATAGAGTGCGGGATCTGTATTGCCCCTAACGCCGAGGGCACCTGCAAGGTGACGGCCAAGATCCAGTCCTCCGGCAGCGGCTACATAGGAAAGTATGTGCCAGACAAAGCCGGAACAGTCAATGCCTATCAACCCAACACAGTAGAGATAATTGTAGACATCGCTTTCTTCCAGTCCCCTGCCTGAAACAAGGACATAGGGTCTATGAAGCAGCCCCTGGTATGAGCCTGCCTTCATTCTGGCAATTATGAAGGGATCCCTTGTATGGGTCCAGGTTTGGGTCGGCAAATCGAAGACAATTACTTTCTCTCTGCCATCGGTGAATAGATCCATATAGTCCAGAAAATCATCACTGTCCAGAAGCCTGTTAATATGGTTCCAGAGAAAACCGGGGGCTCCCTTGCCGCTTCCAACAAAGCCCCAATTACCTTCGGTAAAGACATCTCTTTCCGAATTCTGGGCAAAGGGCATACGGATATTCATCACCCTGCCCCCAAGAATACGGGTCTGGAAGAACTGTCTGTATGCCTCTTCTATAACACGCTCTATGCCGCTTCCCCAAATACGGGAGGGATCGGAAAAGGCAGAGATATTGTCATACTCATTAGCATGGGAAGAAAAATTAATGGAAAGGAAAAAAAACAGAAGGAGAGCGTGGAAGAGGGGAGTGGTATGTCGCTGTCTTATCACCGATTTATATATCGATATCAATATTGGATTTTTCAATGTCCTTAAAATAATTGACTGTCGCATATTTTAACTCCGCTGCTGCTTCTTCATCGCACGCAATAATGGCATTGGCATGCATCTGAAGAGCCGAAAGTGGCACCCAATGACTGACACTGCCTTCCACAACTGCCTGCAATGCCCTGGCCTTGGAAGAGCCGGAAATTACAATAAGAATTTCTTCGGCTTCCATTATCGTTCCAATACCCATTGTTAGTGCACTGGATGGAACCTTGGTAATATCTCCGTCAAAAAAACGTGAATTGGCTTCTTTTGTATTTTGATCGAGAATCTGCACCCTAGTCCTGGAATTCATTGAGGAACCCGGCTCGTTAAACGCTATATGTCCGTTTGCGCCAATGCCGCCCATTAGCAAATGAATGCCTCCGGCCGCCTTTATGGCTTGTTCGTAAGCAAGGCATTCGGCATCGGGATCAGATGCCATGCCGTTGGGTATATGTACGTTTTCCGGTTTGATGTCAATATGAGAGAAAAAATTTTCGTTCATATAGTATCCATAACTCTGTGGATGTTCTCCCGGAAGACCCAGATACTCATCAAGGTTAAACGAAACAACATTCTCAAAAGAAATTTCACCTGCCCTGTATGCCGATATTAAGTTCCGGTAAACCCCAAGGGGGCTGCTGCCTGTCGGCAATGCAATTACAAAGGGTTTTTTTACGTTAGGCGCAAATTCCCTGACCCTTTTAATTATATGGGAAGATGCCCAAATGCGCAGGTTTTCGTAATTTTTATGGATCAGTAAACGCATAGGCTTTTTACCTCATATTAATCTTATTCGTTCTTGAATTCGGAGCCAAGGGCGGAAATGGTTGCCTTTGCATCTCCGTAAATCATAAGGGTATTCTGATAATAAAACAGCTCGTTTTCTATGCCGGAAAATCCCCTGCCCTTTCCCCTTTTAAGAACAAAAACGGTCTTTGCTTCATATGCCTTGATTATGGGCATTCCGTAAATGGGCGAAGACTTGTCCGTCTCTGCCGCAGGATTAACGACATCGTTTGCACCAATAACAATTGCAACATCCTGGGTTGGCATGGAAGGATTAATCTCGTCCATGGTTTTTAACTGCTCATAGGGAATATCCGCTTCGGCAAGAAGAACATTCATGTGACCGGGCATACGTCCGGCAACGGGATGGATTGCAAAGTTCACTTCTGTGCCTTTTTCTTCCATTTTTGCAGCCAGCTCTTTTACTACATGCTGTGCCTGTGCAACCGCCATACCATAACCGGGAACAAAGACAACGGACTGCGCCGCTTCCAGTATGAGGTAGGCGTCTTCAACACTTATGGCTTTGGGCTCCGACATTGGGCCTTTTGACGAAACAGAATCTGCGGCTCCAAAACCACTGAAAAGAAGATTGCTGATTGAACGGTTCATGGCCTTGCACATAATGATCGTAAGTACAATGCCGGAAGCGCCTACAAGACATCCTGCAACAATTAAAACTGTATTTGAAATAATAAAACCGGCTGCTGCTGCTGCAACACCTGAAAGGCTGTTCATGAGTGAAATTACAACTGGCATGTCTCCGCCGCCAATTGGCAGCACGATTGTTGCACCGAATATAAGCGAAATTCCCATTAGAATTATCACAGAATAAAATCTTAACTGGGGATCAAGACCGGAAATGGAATAAATAATAATAAGTGCAACGGAAGCCAGAAGCAAAAGCAGGTTTAATATTTTTTGTCCCTTAAAAACAATTGCACGCCCGGAGATTTTTTCCGATAGTTTTGCCCATGCAAGAACGGAGCCTGTAAAAGCGATTGCTCCGATTAAAATTGTTATGCCGATTGATGCGGCAGTAACAGTATCACTTTCCATTGGGTTAAGGAGAAACTGGGAAAGTGCAACAAAGGCTGATGCAAGACCGCCGAATCCGTTAAAGAGAGCGACCAGTTCGGGCATTCCTGTCATCTTGACTTTTTTCGACCAGATTAGCCCGATTGCCGAGCCGATTAAGAGGGCAGCAAGACACCAGATATAACCGTTCTGAAGCCAGTTAACAGTATTCCACGATCGAATAAGATCTTCCTCTACAAACACCGTAAGAATTGCGATTAACATTCCCATGCAGGACAATAGATTGCCCTGGCGTGCTGTTGCAGGCTTGTTTAGTTTTTTAATTCCGACAATAAAGAAAATACAGGCAATCATATATGCGAGGTTGGTGATCATTTTTCTTCACCTTCCTTTTTTTTGAACATGTCAAGCATGCGCTGTGTTACTGAATATCCTCCGACAACATTAATTGAGGCAAGAACAATTGCGCTAAACGCAAGAACCATTCCCGGAATTCCGGCAGTTCCCGATGCGGATAAATCGAAGGCCTGCGCCTTGATTGCGCAGATAATAAGAGCCCCGACAATTGTAATACCGGAAATGGCGTTAGTCGCAGACATTAGCGGCGTGTGAAGCTGGGAAGGAACCTTGGAAATAAGCTCCGTTCCCAAAAAGGCGGAAACTACAAAAATAAAGGCAAGAAGCATTATATTCATTTTAACTCCTGAATCTTTCGTTAATTATTTTTTTATCGGATGTAATAAGACAGGAACTCAAAATTTCATCGTTCATGTCAAGCTTAAAGGTTTTTCCCTCTGCATCCCAAAAATGTTCAAGCATGGCAAAAATATTGCCGGAAAACATTGCCGAGGCATCTTTTGACACATAACGCTCAAGTCCGTCTCCGTCTATAATTGTTACGCCATTATCCAGAAGCACATCCTTTCCCGGCACCGAACCTTCCACATTGCCGCCTGTTTTTACAGCCATGTCAATAATAATGGAACCGCTCTTCATCTGCGAAACCATTTCCTTTGTAAGCAGTACGGGAGCCTTCCTTCCAAAGACCTTTGCCGTTGTTATTACCACATCCGAATATGCGCAGATTCTTGCCTGTGCGTTACGCTGAATTTCGATTTGTGCCGGAGTAAGTTCTTTGGCATAACCCTGTTCGGTTTCTTCCATTTCACCAAGATCAATCTTAATGAACCTTGCACCAAGTGATTTTACCTGTTCGGCAACGACCGGCCTTGTATCAAACGCCTCTACGCGTGCTCCCAGCCTCTTTGCCGTTGCAATGACCTGAAGGCCTGCAACTCCAACTCCGATTACAAAAACCCTTGCAGGTGAAATTGTTCCGGAAGGAGTCATCATCATCGGAAAAATTTTCGGCAGTTTGGAAGCTGCCAGAATTACCGCGTAGTAACCTGCAAGCGACATTTGTGAACTCTGTATGTCCATTTTCTGTGCAAGGGTTGTACGCGGAACCATTTCCAGACTTATCAACTTAATTCCGGCATCTGCATATTTCTTTATGGCTTCCCCTTCATTAAAGACATCGAAGGAGCTTATGTGAAGCGTATTTTCCTTTATACCATTTATATTATCGTCCTTGTTTACCCTAACGACAATATCAGCAAATCCGTATCCTTCTTCCAAAGAATCTACAATCCGCGCACCGGAGGATGAATATTCGCTGTCCGAATATCCGGTTTTTAATCCCGCTCCCTTCTGAACCGCAAGCTCATAACCAAGGTCGGCGAGTTTTTTAATGTCCGATGGAATAAGTGCTGCCCTGGTTTCTTCTTCGGCAGTCTCCTTGCATAGAAAAACTTTTTTCATTAATTAAGCCTCATTTCCCGTTTAAATTATCAAGGATTATAGATTTTTATTGAAAATAATTCAATAGATGGTATAATGATGCATGTACAAAATTCATGAAGATTTCGGCGCTTTTAAGAAGGTCTCCGCAGAGCGGCTTGCGGAAATTATCGATTCAAAACTTTTAGACACAAGGCTTATCGATAAACCAATTATCATTAATTCGGCCTCGCTCTACCTGAACGAGGAAGGCTATTTTTTGCGCATACTCGGTAAGGACGGGGAAGAAGGCATAGCTCCGTGTTCGGGAATGGCATCCTACCTTCACCTGCTTTTAAAGGAAAAAATCATCCCCTATATTTTGGGAAAAGACGCAAGAAATATGGAAGACTTCCTGCACGAAGCCTTCGTATCAGACCTAAACTATAAAATACAGGGGCTTGCCTGGTGGTGCTGTATATCCTGGGTGGAATCTGCCGTTCTGGACATGCTGGGAAAATATGCCGGGGTCTCCGTATGCGAACTCCTTGGCGGAAGAAAGAGGGATGAACTGGAACTCTATGTCGCAAGCGGCAACAGGCATACCACCCCGGAGGAAGAGGTGGAAATCCTGGACAAGCGGGTAAAGGAGCTTGGCGTTCGGGCGGTAAAAATAAAGCTTGGCGGAAGGATGAGCAAGAACGCCGACTCTATGGAAGGAAGGAGCGGAAACCTTCTGCGTCTGGTTCGCAAGCATTTTGGAGATGGCATGGCAATTTGCTCGGATGGCAATGGCTCCTTCAATGCCGAAAAGGGCATCGAGATTGGAAAGATAACCGAAAGCATCAACGGCTATTTTTACGAGGAACCCTCCCCCTTTGACGATCTCTGGGATCTAAAAACCATTTCGGACAATCTGGACATACCCATTGCCTTTGGCGAACAGGAAACCAGCCTCCGGCGCTTTGCATGGATCATAGAGAATAATGCTGCACAGGTTTTGCAGCCCGACCTCCAGTATACTGGCGGCTTCATTCAATGCATTAAGGTTGCAAAAATGGCACATGAAGCGGGTCTGGTGCTTTCGCCCCATGTTTCAGGCGGCTATATGTCATACAATATGCTATTGTTCGGCGCAATTATTGATAATCCCGGACGCTATCACGAGTACAAGGGTTATAGGAACGCCGAAAAACATACAGACTGCGGATTAAAAGTGAATGACGGTTGGATTAAAATTCCGGATGGAATAGGTCTTGGCATGGATCTTTCTTTTGTAAGAAATACCAAGCAGGTCTTTGAATTGACAGTATAACTGCCGGACATTACAGAAACCGATCTGGTCGTCTGGTATCGACATGACGAACTAACTGTCGGCAGTTCCAACTTAGAAGTTCCGGCCTACCCGGAGTTGCCTTCAACCCTCTTTCTCATTTATCTTACTTACAACCGGACAGACAATGTCAAATTCCCTTAGGTTTCGGTATATCAGCCTTGAAATATCGTTAATGAGCTTTTCTTGGAACTGAACCACCATTCCTTCTTTTTTTACCGGAAAAGCCTTGATTGAAAAAAGCTCCGGTGCATCTATTTCCAGTGCAAGAGCTATCCTTTCCATCATTTCCGGAGAGGGAAATTTCTTCCGGCTTTCAATCATCCCGATATAATGGGTAGATGTTTTAACTTTTTCTGCTAATGTTGCCTGGGAAATTCCCAATCTTTGGCGCTGTTCCTTGATGTTGAAGGACAACAGGTCTCTAAGATTTGTCATGGTATTTATAGTTAGCTCGTATATTAACATTACAGGGATTGATATTGACAACTTCCTTTTAAGAAGTCTATAATATCCTTTTAGGACATAAAAATCTTACATAAAAAACATTATAAAATTCCAAAAATAATATCATAATAAGGAATTTTGATGAAAATTAAATGGGCACCGCTTTTAAAGGAAGCCCAAAAGTTCAAGATAGAATGACAGAGCATAAAAGCGGCATGAGCACCGAAGTCCCATGGAGGAAATCCCTTCGCTTTAGACTGACAATCCTAATTGCACTAGCGGCATTGATCACCGGGTCTGTAATGATACTCCTGTTATCCATGTATATGGGAAACACAGAAAATATAAACTTTTTCGGGATTCTTATTGCAGAGATCATACTGGTTTCGGTTTTAGTAATCTCCGTTCTGCTTAACCTTTTCATCTTAAAAAAACTGGTAATCATTCCGATTAAAAAAATTTCCGAAGGGGTTATTTCCTGGAGTCCGGATGCAAAGAGAAAAATGGACAGACCGAAGCAAAACGTTATGCGTAAAGGAACAGGAGATGAGCTAGATCTCCTTGAGCGCCATATAATAGAAATGGAAAACAGGGTTTACGATTCGGTGGAAGCTGAGCGCCTTGCCTCATCTGTAAAGAATGCCTTTCTAGCGAATATGAGCCACGAGCTACGCACCCCTCTAAACAGCACAATCAACATGATCAATGAGGCAATTTCAGCCGATGAACCGGAAAGAAGGAAGGAGGCATTGAATCAGGCTCTCTCTTCATCAAGCGACCTAATGGCGGTAATAAACACAATTCTGGAAATTTCCAATATAGAAAGCGGCTCCCTAATTTTGTCCTCAGAACCTTTTCTTCTAAGCAAGACAGCCGCAGAAATAAGCAGTTTTATTTCGGTATTATGCAGAGCAAAGGGACTAAAATGGGAACAGGAAATTCATATCTCAGGAATTCAATCACTTAAAGGAGACAGAATAAGGTTAATGCAGGTATTAACCATCATGCTTCGCAATGCCGTAAAGTTTGCAAGAGAAGAGAATGGAAAAGTTTCTTTTTGGATGGATGTTTTGGAAGAGACAGAGACAGATGTTTGTATCAGATTTAAAATCATAGACAATGGCATTGGAATGAATGATGGGAAGCTGAATGAATTAAGAGAAATTTTTTCAGATGACAGCAATGGAATGAATTACAGTTCAGGTGAAATAATGCTTTCGGCTTGCAGCGGAATTATTAAGGCCATGGGTTCCAATATCATGGTTGAAAGCCGGAAAGACATGGGATCGCGCTTTATGTTTGACCTCCGCTTTCCAAAATTGTCAATGCCTTACGGAAACGAAGAACCGGAGCCTGCATCAATTGATTTTTCGGGAATGTATGTGCTGATAGTTGATGACATTAAGGTAAACAGGACAGTTTTAAGACATATAATCTCCAAAACGGGAATGAAAATAATTGAAGCAAAGAACGGCATTGAGGCCGTAGAAATATTTATGTTAAAAGCAAAAAATATAGATATTATTTTAATGGATATAATGATGCCGGAGATGGACGGCTATGAAGCTACAATGAAAATAAGGAATTCCGGTTTGGAAAAGGGAAATACCGTTCCGATAATAGCAGTCAGCACCCGAAGTTATAGGGAAGACATAGAAGCCGCAATTGAATCCGGAATGAATTATCATCTTGAAAAACCCGTGGAATCAGGACTGCTCTTGCACTGCATGGCAAAGTTCCTTAAAAAGTGATAGACTATCTTATGGAATCTATGAACTTAACAAACTCAAAAAATTCAATGGATGAGATATTCAAGTCATTAAAAAAATCCAATGCAAAACTCGCCCTGCTGGACAGGGCAGAAAAGGACAGGGGGCTGGAAAATGCCGCTTCTGCAATAGAAGCTCATCAAAAAGAAATCCTTGCAGCCAATGCCATTGATGTAGAGAAAGCAAGAAAAGACGGCATGAAGGAAGCTTTGGTTGACAGGCTTGCGCTTAACCCGGACAGGATAAGGGGTCTTTGCGCCGGAATCAGAAAGGTGATAAGCCTGGAAGATCCAATCGGCAAGGTAAGAGGCGGATGGCAGACCCCGAACGGCCTTTTTATAGAACAAGTCACCGTTCCCATGGGGACGGTCTGTATAATTTATGAATCAAGGCCAAATGTTACAACCGATGCCTTCAGCCTTGCCTACAAAGCAGGCTGCTCAATCCTCCTCCGCGGCTCCTCTGCGGCACTGGAATCCAACAGGGTAATTGTAAAAGCTTTAAAAAAAGGTCTTGAAGACGGCGGAATTCCCGGTGCAGTAGAGCTGGCAGAATCCGGC
>Ga0099364_10001384_pt1 | contig 40216 bp, 33 predicted proteins | sample TergutTh196P3_FD_73070 | JGI IMG/M metagenome (GOLD analysis project Ga0099364, IMG submission 73070) | Microcerotermes parvus P3 segment gut microbial communities from Pointe-Noire, Republic of the Congo - Th196 P3 | ecosystem: Host-associated > Arthropoda: Insects > Digestive system > Gut ...
AAAAAATCCGGATCAGGCAATGCAAAGCGGCAAAGAAGCATCGGATCAAATTCTTAATGCCCTTAATGAATTAAAAGAAAAACTGGAAAATACCGGAAAAAAAGATGAGCATCCTTCTTTTACAAAAGCTGCGGGAATTTTAAAATTAAATGATTTTTCTGAAAGTTATATAAACAACCTTATGGAAAAAATGAGAAAAGAACTGTCACTGGAAAAATTAGAAGATTTTGATACCGTACAGGATTATCTTCTTGAATGGATTGGAGAAAGCATCAGCATCTACAAAGAAGATGAAATTATGCGCAAGCCTAGGGTATTTATTTTAATTGGTCCTACAGGAGTTGGTAAAACTACAACTATTGCAAAGCTTGCGGCTTTTTACGGAATTAAAAGAGATGATTTTTCCGCAAGTGATGTCAGAATGATCACAATAGACGCCTATAGAATTGGAGCCAGAGAACAGCTTGAAAAAATTGGAAATGTTATGAAAATACCGGTATCTTTTGTAGATGCGGAAACACCGGAACAAGCCCAGCAATCTTTAAGAAAAGAAATTGCCATTCATAAATATATTGATATGTATTTTGTTGATACAATTGGAAAAAGTCCAAAAGACGCTTCTAAAATAGGGGAGATGAAAGTTATCCTAGAAGGCGCAGGCAGAAATGCGGAATTCCATCTTGCAATAAGCGCCGCTACAAAAGCAAGTGATATAGAAAATATTCTACGGCAGTTTGAACCTTTTAATTATAAATCAGTGGTGCTTACAAAAATGGATGAAACTGAACATATTGGCAATATAGTATCGGCACTTGCAGAAAAAAGAAAATCAATATCATATATAACAGACGGACAAGCTGTACCTTCAGATATTAAAAAAGCATCTGTGGTACGGTTTTTAATTAATCTTGACGGGTTTAAGATAAACCGGGAAAAGATAGAAAAAAGGTTCCCACCGGGGGATGCAGATCAATTTAAATGGAGATAGAAACTTATGGAAGACCAAGCAGAAAAATTGCGTGAAATTATGAGACAAAAAAAAGAACCGGCTGCGGTTCCTAAAACCGCTTCCTCCGCCAAGCCTGCTGTTATCGCAAAAGCAGCAGAAAAAGCACGAGTCATAACCGTTACTTCAGGCAAGGGCGGCGTAGGAAAAACAAATCTTTCCGTAAATATGGCTCTTGCATTTGCAAGAATGGGAAAAAAAGTTATTGTAATGGATGCGGACTTAGGCCTTGCCAATGTCAATGTTATGCTTAACATGATTCCAAAATATAATTTGTACCATGTAATTAAAAAACAAAAAACAATAAGAGAAATTCTTGTAGAAACAGAGTACGGTATTTCTATAGTAGCCGGTGCATCGGGGTTTTCTCAAATTGCCAATATGGGTGAAGATGACAGAAAAGACTTTATTGCTGAGATGGAAACTCTTACAAATGCGGATATAATTATTATTGATACTAGTGCGGGTGTTTCCAGTAATGTTTTAGATTTTATTGCCGCCGCTGATGATGCGGTTATTATTACAACGCCGGAACCTACCGCCATTACAGATGCGTATGGAATTATCAAAATTATTGCAACGGAATATGACTCATTGAATATGGGGCTTAAGCTTGTAGTCAACCGCGCCAAGGGAGCGGCTCAGGCAAAAAATGTGGCAGACAGAATGATCAATATTGCAGGGCAGTTTTTAAATTTAAAAGTTGACTACCTTGGGTTTATCTATGACGATACGGCAGTCCAGCACGCTGTATTAAGGCAAAAACCATTTATGGTAGTTGACCCAAAATGCAAGGCCAGTATTTGTGTTCAGCACATTGTGGAACGCATGGACAGGAACAAGCCGGGGGAGACCACCGGTTTTGGAGCAATGTTAAAAAGATTATTCAAGTCTTCTCAGGAAGCAGGGGGATAGACCGTGGCGGGTTTAAGATGGGGTATAATTGCCGCAGTTGCAGCTTTTGTTATCTCTTTTGGGCTTGGATTGATATCCGGGAACCAGTTTTTAAGAGTGTTTCTTACAGCATTTGTCTTTGGATTCCTGTTTTTTGGCATGGGATTTGGTCTAAAGATAATAATTAATAGCTTTTTCCCCGAGTTTATGTTTATGGATAATAGGACTGAGTCTGCGGATGACTATGAGCAGGAGAAGGAGCATGTGAATATAACCCTTGAAAATTCAGGGGAATATGCAGTTCCGGAAATGTACAAGATCCCCGGAGAAACCCCGGAATTGGGCAATATAGAAGACCTTGTTTCAGGTACATTTAAATCTCGCAAAGAGGGTATAGACTCCATACCAGAAGAGGTGTATAATGAAGTAGGTGCGCCTGTCTTCTTGGAGCCTGAGGAAAAAGCTTCTGAGTCTTCAGTGCCGCAGCAGGTTTTTACTCCAAGTTTTGGGGACGATGAAGGATTGGGAGGTTTGCCGGATTTAGATGCGTTCACATTAGCTTTTTCAGGAGGATCCGGAGTATCATCTGGAACACTGGATAGAGCAGCTATTCAGGAAAGTCCTGCGCAATTTTTTCCAGGTCTGGAACCTGCAGTTCATGTTCAGCAGCCGGAAGAGGAACCGGACAGGACGCAGTACAAGGGTAATAAGTCGCAAACCCTGGAAGGTAATTTTGACGCAAAAGAAATTGCAAAGGGTCTTAGAACTTTGATAAGTAAAGATAAATAAATTTAAGGAAAGGTTTGGGAGAATGCCGGAACAGAGTTTGTTAGCAAATAAAACAGAAGAGGAACTCTGGCAGGAGTATCGAAAGACAAAAAATCCTGCAATTAGGGAAGCCTTTATAAAACAATACGCCCCATTGGTAAAATATGTTGCCGGTAAAGTTGCTGTAGGCATGCCTCAAAATGTAGAATTTGATGATCTTGTAGGATATGGTGTTTTTGGATTAATCGATGCTATAGACAAATTTGATCCTGAAAAAAATGTAAAATTTAAAACTTATGCCGTTACGCGAATAAGAGGCGCAATTTTTGACGAACTCCGCTTAATTGACTTTGTACCAAGGTCTGTCAGGCAAAAAACCCGTGAGATTGAAACAACTATTTCTTCATTGGAAGCTCAGTTGGGCAGAACTGCCAAGGATCATGAAATTGCAGGCGCGCTTGGCATGAATGAATCTGAGTTTATTAAAACATTGCAGAAAATTTCCGGAACTTCCATTATTTCAATTAACGATCTTTGGTATTCCGGTGATGACAATGATAAAGTTTCTATTGGGGATAGTATAGAATCTCCTTCCAGTATGAATCCGGATGTAGTGGTGATGAATGAAGAGATCCGTCGTGTTATTGTAGAAGCAATTAATGAGCTTCCGGATAAAGAAAAAAAGATTTTAGTTTTGTATTATTATGAAGATTTAACGCTTAAAGATATTGGGCGTGTATTGCAGGTAACAGAATCTAGGGTGTCGCAGCTTCATACCAAGGCTATTTTACATCTTAGGTCTAAACTTACAAATATCAGAAAAGGGATTATATGATAGATTTTGTCCAGTTGCAGGAAATTGTTAAAAAGCACCTGGAGCAGGATCGTTCAATAAGAACTGTAGATGCTTCCGGCCCTACTCTGGAAGCCGCGGTTAATGAAGCTGCGGGTCTTTTAAACGCATCCATTCGTACCCTTGAATATGAAATTATAGAAAGAGGCTCGTCAGGTTTTCTGGGAGCAGGAAAAAAAGACTGGGTTATTCGCGCTTATCAAAGAGAAAGCATTAAAAAGAAAAAATTGGCAGAGGCATTGCTTGATAATGAAGCGGCAGATGAAGCCCCAATCATTATCGACAAAGATGGAGACGCTTTTGCACAATGTTGGCAGGATGGAGTTTATCTAAAGGTTGTGCCGCCGGTTGGTAAAGGCAGAAAAATATATGAAGCTTATGCATTACAGGCAATTAGAGATAAAAATATTCATGACTTTGATTCCGGTCTGGTAGAAAGACTTGTGGAAGAAGCCAATGGAATGTATGTAAAAGTTGCGGAGTATCAGCATCAGATGCAAAATGACAGCATGGCTTCTGTTGAAGTTGATGATACTGAAATGCATGTTTACATAACCATAATTCCGCCGGGAGAAGGAGGGGCCGATTTAACTTTTGATGCCTACTACAGCCTTCTTAAACAACATAGAGTGTATCATGGTGTTAATGAAGAAAAACTTCAGGCGTTGGCAGATAGACCGGTTTACAGGGAAAAGGTAGAAGTAGCTGAAGGTATTAAACCTGTTAACGGTAAAGATGCCCATATTGAATATAAATTTGAAACTGATCAAACCAAAATAAGTTTAAAAGAAGGCGTAAACGGAAAGGTAAATTTCAAAGAACTGAATATTATTCAGAATGTTGTGCAAAACCAGCCGCTTGCCGTTAAAATGCCGCCTGAAGACGGTGTTGACGGAAGAACTATTACAGGAAAAGTTCTGCCTGCAAGGGCAGGAAATGATATTCCCTTGCCGCTTGGTACAAATGTTCATGTTGGAGAAGGCGGCGATACAATTCTTGCGGATATCAACGGACAGGTAATTATTGTTAACGGTAAAATCAATGTAGAACCGGTACTAACTATAGAGGGTGATGTTAATCTTAAAACCGGTAATATTATCTTCCTTGGAAATGTTATTGTTACCGGAAATGTGGAAGATGGGTTTTCTGTTAAAGCTGCCGGCAATATTGAAATTAAAGGAACTGTAGCAAAAGCGGAACTTGACGCAGAAGGTGATATTATTATTTATCAGGGTGTAAACGGCAAGAGCGGCGGGAAAATCCGGTCAGGAAGATCTTTTTGGTCACGTTTTATTGAAAATGCAAATGTAGAAGCCGGCAACATGGTTGTTGTTACTGATGGTATCATCAATTCAAATGTCGATGCCATAAAGAGCATTCTTTGTCAGGGCAAGCGAGCCAATATCATGGGCGGTAGACTTAGAGCCGGAGAAGAAATTAGTGCAAATGTTCTTGGCAATGCAACAAGCGGTACGGAAACCATTTGTGAAGTTGGTTTTGATCCGCACAGTAAGGGAGAATTGGAACGCCTTTTGATAACTAAGAGCCAGGCAGAAGAAGATCTTGAGGACATCCGGCTTGATCTGCAGACACTTATTAATACAAAAAAGCAGCGTAAAACTTTGCCGGAAGACAAAGAAGCGTATTTACAGGAACTTTTGGACAAACGAAATGTACTTACAGAAGATTTAAACAAAGCACAGGAAGGAATACAAAAAATCCAGGAGTTTATGAGTGGAATTCAGGTTCGCGGAAAAGTATCTGCCGCAAAGAAAGTTTATCCGGGTGTAAAAATTTGGATTAGAGATGTAAAAGAAGATGTGCGCACAGAATACCGCGCAACCACTTTTATTTTGGAAAATGGGCTTATCCGTGTATCCAAATATGAAGAACCTGATGAGATTGCCAAGAAGGGCCTTGATGGCTATAGCTCCCATTGATCTTCAAACACTTTTTACCCAACTAGATAAAGTTGGCAAAGCTCATATGACTCAAAGGGAAGCACAGCCAATTCATCAGGCTATTCAGGCCGTACAAATACAAAAGAAAACTGAAGAACAAATTAATCAAATAAATGAAACCCAAGATGCAGGGGATGGCGCGGAAAAAGTCAACGATCATAATCGAGATCACGGATCTAAGCAGAATGATGGCAAGGAAAGACAGAGTAACGAAGCATCTGAAGAAGAAAAAAAAAGAATCTTAGAATTAAGTGATCCAACTTTGGGAAAAAAGATAGATATTAGCCTATGAATTTATCATTAATTGTATTAATAATATGTCCTGCTCTTTGTGTGATTATGTTTATATATCTTAAATGGTATGTTCAAAACCGTACATCCGCATCCGGAGTTTTAAAAGAAACCCGTATAGAAGTAAAAAAATGGATAAATGAAGTTAATTTAAGCATTGCAGATATTAATTCCGTAACAGACAGGAATTTACAGCTTGTAGAAGATAAAATATTAAAATTAAATGAAATAATTGAAGATACTGACAAAAGAATTTCTGTTTATGTTAAAGAAGTGGAAAAGAGCCGTACAAGTGAAGCTCTTTACACACAGTTGGGTAGGGGAGTCCGCGCTGCAATACACAATACCCCCGCAGCACCGGAGTCTGCTCCAAAGCTTTCTATTATCCGTCCTGATTTGCCGGTTTCACCGTCAGTGCAACCGATACTTCCATTGGAAAATACCGCCCCCGTTCCTGACAAACCGCAAAAAACAAAAAAAGAAATAAGAGCACATATTGATCAACTGGCCGAAGAAGGGTTATCATCTTCACAGATAGCATCACAATTGGGAATTAGCATAGCAGAGGTTGATATAGCCATGCAATTACGGCGCAGGGGGTGAAAATGAAAAAGAATTATATAAAATTAATAAGTATTTTTGGTTTATGTTTTCTGATAATATCTTGTAAGAAAAACCCCAATATATTAGATTTTGGGGATTACCCTGTGGATTATAAAATTGCGTATTTTGAAAATATAGGCGTTAGGAATGTTCCTTCCGTTAAAAATCTGTATGGTAAAAATGCGCAATACGCGGATGAAATGTTTGAAATGCCTTCTTATGTTACCATAGAATCTTACGACAGCAGCAAGGATGAATTTTATGTTGTTATGCTGCTTACTGTTAAAAATGAAGAAATTGACAAAGAAACAGCTGTAATGAAATTTAATGTTAGGTTTAAAGCTGATAATAGAACAGAAAAAAGTTATATTAGATATGTAAAAGCGGAAAGCCTTATGTCCGGGCAATTTCTGGAAGTTAACTCTGACGGCTCCGAAGAACAGGATCAACAAGCGTTTGATTTATTTCTAAGATATATGGAGAGGTTCTGGAAATGAAAAAGAAAGTTTTATTATTATTTTTTATTATGCTGTTTTTAATGATTTCTGTTATATCTGCACAGGGTGAAAACCTTGCCTTAAAAGTAGCCCTTATGGGTCCCGGTAATGAACTTTATTTCTGGTGGGGACATATATCTCTTATTATAGAAGATTCTGATACCGGTCGCAGTTACCTGTATGATTATGGGCAATTTTCTTTTGATCAGGAAAACTTTTTTGTTAATTTTGCCATTGGCAGGCTTTATTATAACTGTGGTGTAGCGCCTTCTGAATGGGCTTTGTCTATTTATCCTGCCACGAACCGTGATTTATTCATTTACACGCTGGATGTTCCTCCCGCAAAACGCCTGGAAATTAAAGAATTTGCAGATAACAATGTTCTTCCTGAAAATAAATATTATGAGTATCATCATTTTAGGGATAATTGTTCTACAAGGATTCGGGATATTATTGATATGATAACAGACGGACAATTTTATGAACAATTCGGACAAGCCCTAAGCAGATATACACTGCGCCAGCATGTACGCCGTCATACATGGTTTTCTTCGCCGGGAGATTGGGTGTTAAACTTTTGGATGGGGCAGAATATCGATGTACCAATTACAGTATGGGATGATATGTTTTTGCCTTCTGAAGTTTGCAGAAATATAGAGGATTTTTATTATATCGATTCAGATGGCATTAGAACCAAACTTGTAACATCTATAGAAACAATTAATACGGCAATAAACAGGCCTGCGGTTTTAGAAATTCCAAGAAAGCAATGGCCAAGACAATTAATATTTAGTCTTGTGTTGTCACTTATTTTTGGATTCTTCTATTTTTTAATGGCAAGAAACATTAAGGCAGGGAAAATCCTTGCAGGTATCAGCGTTAGTTTGTGCGGTCTTGTTTTTGGATTTGCCGCCCTTCTTCTTTATTTTATGAATTTATTTACAAACCATGATTATACTTTTAACAATATGAATATGATTTTTTGCTCCCCAATTCTACTTGCGGCATTTCCTTTAGGAATAAGTTATGCGGTAACAAAAAATCAAGATAGAAGAGTAACTTATGATCTTTTGCTTAGATTGATTTGGGCTTTAACGGCAGCGGGTATTTTAATTTCCATGTTATTAAAGGTCTTCCCCTGGTTTTGGCAGCAAAATATGACAGACCAAGTGTTGATGCTGCCAATTTCTCTGGTTTTTACTCTTCAGCCTGTGGGTATGAAGATGGCATGCCAAAAGCTGAAAAAATGGATAAAAAGGTAATAATATGGGTGATAGTGTTGAATGGCAGGAAGTAAAATACAAGGAAACCTTTGAGCAGGAGATAAGGGGTTTAACCCGCCGCCGGCAGTCGGATCCGGGCTGTAAAATTGAGGATTTGGAGGGTACCCTTAGAAATCTCTATATAATGGACGGTGCTGACCAGGGCGGCAGGGGCCCGCTGCAGGATACTATCATGGCGGCAACGATAGCCGCCCACGAGCATATTATATCGGTTTGGAAATCAGAAATGGGGGAAAAACAAAGAAATATGTAACCATTTTCCCCATAAGTGGTTGTATATTCAACAATGTTTCATGTTCCTCCTATTTTCTCCTTTTCCCCGGAGTTACTCCTTTCTCCGGGGTTTTTTTATATATTATTGACAAAACTCGCGCAATATTGTATAAAATTATTGTATTTTGAAATAAGGCGGGACTAATAATTATGAAGACAATTATGGTAGTTGACGACAGCATAGTAATGAGAAATATCGTAAAAAATACCTTCTCAATGCTAAAAATCCCCTGTCAATATCTGGAAGCTGAAGATGGGATAAGAGCTTTGCAGTTATTGGAAAAAAACAAGGTAAATCTTGTTTTACTTGACTGGAATATGCCAAATATGGACGGCATGGAGTTCTTAAAAAGGATAAGGGCAAAGCCTGAATATGAGAACCTTCCGGTCATTATGGTAACATCTGAATCCGCACGGTACAGCGTTGTTGAAGCTCTCCAAACCGGTGCTACGGATTACATTGTAAAACCAATCCATGAAAAGATTTTAATGAAAAAACTTTATGAGATAACAATATAGGAGTACAATATGGAACAATATGTTCAGCCATTTATGAAGACAAGTGAATCTGTTTTTCAGCAATTATTGAATACAGAGATAAAGGCCGGAAGAGTATATTTTGTTGATGTAGAAGAGTTTGAAAAAAACTGGGATATTTCAGGCATTATAGGTCTTTCCGGCGATGTTTCCGGTGCGGTGGTTATTTCTTTTAAAGAAGATACCGCCTGCCGTGTTACGCATATGCTTACAGGAAAAGAGCATACTGATTTAGATCGATTTGTTACAGATACAACAGGTGAAATTATCAATATTATAGCCGGGAATGTTAAAAAGTTTTATGAAAATGAACTTAGGATAAAAATATCTCTTCCCTCTATTGTAAAAGGGAAAGCTCATACCATAGTATGGCCTACTGATAAAGCCAGGATTATTTGTATTCCTTTTACGATTTTTAACGATCAGGAAATCTGTATTTCAGTTGCAATGGCTCCAAATAAATGAAAAAATTTAAAATTGGCGGGTTATTAAAATCATTTTTTCTTGGCAAGCGTTACTCTGAGTTGTCCAGCATAGACGATCAGGTAAGGTATATGACCATGAATTCTATTTTTATGGTTGCAATAATCCCTCTTGTTGTACTTGGTGTTACCATGATCTCTACCGACATAACAAGGGCTTATATCGATTTTTTTATTGCTTTCTTATGTTTACTTGCCCTTATCATGATAAGATCAAAAATACCTTTAAAAGTTGTTCCAATTTTTCCTGTATCAGTATTTGGAGCGTACTGTGTTTATCTTGCATATTCAGGAGACATGAATCTTTGGGCAGCTATTTGGCTTTTTGCTTTTCCGCCTATTGTAATCTTCCTTTGCCGTATGACAGTAGGTGTAATAGAATCTATTGCCGCTATTATTGTTACAACAGTTTTTTTATATACTCCGTTTGCGCCTGTTGATGTTGATAATGAGGTTAAATCAAGGGTTATTCTGGCTTATATCCTTATTTTAAGTTTGACTATAATTTATGAACGCATAAGTATTTTAAAAGACAAAAAAGAAAAAACCCTTCAGGCGCAGCTTCTTTATGAAAAAAATGTTATTCAAATTATGAAAGATAATATCCCACAGGGTATTTTTCTTATGGATACTGAGCTGAAAATTCTTCCGCAGTATTCTTTGCCCCTTGTATCAATTTTTTCTTATTATGAAGATAATCTTGCCGGAAAGTATTTTCTTGATATTCTAAGCAACTCACTGGAAACAAAGCAGCTTCAAATACTAAAAGGTTATTTTACAATGGTGTTTTCTAAATCAAAAAGCGCCAAAGTTTTAGAATCTGCAAACCCGCTTTATGAATTTGAGTACAAGGTTGATAATCAAGTTAAAATTCTTGCTACAAAATTCAGCCTTGTAGAAGAAGAAGGCTCTGAGCCCGTTATTATTGGGATTATTCAGGACATTACAAGAGAAAGAGAATTTGAAAGAGAGTTTCAGGTTCGTAAGGAAGCCCAGGAAATGGAAATGAAAAACATGTTTGATGTTATTCAGATAGACCCGCTTGTGTTTCAGGATTTTATAGATGATACAGAGACTAACTTTAAATATATTAATTCACTTTTAAAAGATAAAACTTTAAGTGAAAGACAAGTAGTTACTAAGTTTTTTCAGAATATTCATGCAATAAAATCCAATGCCATTATTTTAGGTTTAGAAAGTTTTGGAAATAAACTTCACTCTATGGAAGATGATATTAAAAAAATATTGGATAAAGATGAAATTGATGTGGGTGATACTTTAAAGCTTGCGTTGGATCTGGAACAGGTAATGCAGGAAAAAGATACCTATATAAAAACAATTAAAAAGATAGAATCTTTTAAAGTATCCAACAAGCTGGATACCGTTCTTGTTAACGCTATGATTAAAGCTGTAGAAAAAACTGCGTTTGAAACCAATAAGGTTATTGAACTTAAACCCGGACAGATTGATTTACGCATACTTGAAACCAAGCTCCGTAGGCCCATAAAGGATATTTTGTTCCAGTGTGTAAGGAATTCCATTTTTCATGGAATTGAACCTTATGATGAAAGAGCAAAAAAGAGTAAACCCCCCAAGGGTATTCTGAAATTCAGTATAATATTGGTGGATGGGAAGGCGGATGTAGTATTTTCTGACGATGGCCGTGGGCTTGATTGGGGAAAACTTAAAGCCAAATACCTTGAAATAAACCCCGGGGCAAAGAACATAGATAAAAAGGTACTTCTTTCATCGATATTTTTGCCTGAATTTTCGACTTCAAAGGAGACAACGACAGTGGCAGGCCGTGGGGTTGGTTTAAGCCTAGTGAAGGATTTGGTCAAAGAAAACGGGGGCTCAATTAAGGTAAATTCCACAGAATCCGGTCTTACCCTGAAATTCACCTTTCCCATGCCCAAATAGTGTTTGTTGGGGTATTGACATTTTTTTGTAAATTTAGTATTGTAGATATAGTATCCCCTGTAGCTCAGCAGGCAGAGCAGGTGGCTGTTAACCACCTTGTCCGCAGTTCGAATCTGTGCGGGGGAGCTTGCCCAGCATCTAAGAATTTAGGTGCTGGGTTTTTTTTATAATATCGATTTATAGGTTACTTTACAAAATATGAAAAAAAGATTAGAATACCTAATATGACAAGAAAATACAATTTTAACAGAGCAGCCAGGGGCGTTTTACTTTTAGTGTTTTGCATCTTTATTGGTTCCGGGTTGCTGTATGCCCAAGTCGATTCTTTGAATCGTGATTTTTCCAGCAGGGATACTCCGTATATCTCTCTGGACGGTGGGATAGGAACAAGTGACGTTCTTGTAGATGGAATGTCTTTCAGCGTTCTTTTGAATCCCAAATTAAGCCTGACTCCCGCATTTATGATTGGGAGCAAGAATATTTTTCATTTTACTACTGATAATATTATGGCTTTGGAAGCGCAGGCGTTTTTCCGCTGGAATTTACTGCGTTTAGGTTCATCCCAAGCCACCACGGATATTTTTATTCAGGGCGGTGCAGGTTTTCTTGGAGCGTTTAAGGGATCCGATGTAAAGAATTCCCGCGCTTCTGTATTGGCTGACTTTACAGCAGGAGTTACCATACCATTATCTTCCAGATGGTATATTGAACCTTCTGTTCGTACCGGGTATCCGTTTATAGGCGGAGCGGCAATAACATTCGGGCATAGATTCCCATTAACAAAGAAAGTTGTGTTCCATGATCTTGAATATGTTGAAGTTATAAGAAATCTTCCTCCAAGTGAAATAATAAAAAGAATAGCAATTAATCAGGTTGAATATGTTCTTTTTGCGCCGGATTCGGCCAGATTTAATACAGGGATTGATCGTGACGCTCAGTCTCTTAATGAACTGGTTATAAATCACATTTCTCAAGTCTTAAGAGAAAACCCGGATTTCCATGTCAGGCTGGAAGGCCATGCCAATCCTGTAACACATGCATCCGGTGAAATTGATGAACTTATTACCTTAAGTATAAATCGTGCAAATGAAGTAGCACGGCAGCTTAGACAAAGAGGCGTAAGAGAAGAACAAATAGTTGTTATCGGATACGGAGGAGCCAGAATAGTGGCCAATGACCATGATCACTGGAACATGAACCGCCGTGTTGAATTAATTATTATTCAGGTTGATACCGAATAAAAACAGGAGAAATCAATGAAAAATAAAAACATAAAGATTATTTTTGGCTTAATAGCGATAGCGTGTATTTTCTGTTTAACTTGTACAAATTCTATCATGGAAAAATGGTGGGAAACTGAAGAAAAAACAGAGTCTAATGTCTACTATGAGATAGATTTTCAGGCAAATGAAGGATTGCCTGTTCCCGGAATTCAGCACATAGCGCATAACGGAAAAGTTGCAAAAGTACAGGCAATGACAAGAGACGGCCATGCGTTTGCCGGCTGGTTTACAGAACAGACCGGAGGCAGAGAATGGAATTTTGCCACAGACACAGTAAAATCAGATTTAGTTCTTTTTGCAAGATGGGCATCTACTACATCCGCACCCACTGCCTACTTTACAGTAACTTTTGTACCTGATGTGTATGAATCCGGTATTCCAAGGGCAAATCCCCCGCCGCCTGATCAAGTAGTTGTTGCCGGTTCTAAAGTAATAGAACCTCCTGCAATGAGAAAGGGAACAAGCATTGGTTCCAATACATGGTTTGGTTTTGGCGGTTGGTATGAGGATAATGCTTATACCAGACGATGGAATTTTGCAGAGGATAGAGTAAATTCAAATTTAAATTTATATGCCAAATGGGAAGATCCTCCGCATTGTATAGTAACATTTGAATCTTTTGGAGGAAATCCTGTTCCACGGACTCAGGATTTACTTGCCGGAACCCAAATTGTAGAACCTCTTGCCATGAATCAAGATGGTTATGGTTTTGGCGGTTGGTTTACAGACCCCGGCTTTTTGTCTTCAAATCAGTGGGATTTTAGCACTCCTGTAGGCAGTGAGGATATTACTCTTTATGCAAAATGGATTACAAATGAATATGTAGTATTATTTGATGCCGATGGAGGAAATCCGGCTCCAATTAGTCAAAGAGCCTTGCATGGCACTTTACTTACAAGCCCTCCTTTAATGAGAAAGTCAGGGCAGGCTTTCCTTGGCTGGTTTACAAGTGATGGAGATGAATGGAACTTTAGCACAGATACAGTAACTTCTAACTTAACCCTTAGCGCCAGATGGGGAGAAGCGCACTATGTTGTAAGATTTGACTTAAAGTTGCCGGAAAGTGTTGTCTCACCGTCGCCGGAAGATGTTCCAGATGATTATGTGGGAAGCGCACACGGGATTGTGCCGCCATCAATTCAGGAATTATCCCTTAACAGGAAAATTTCCGAACCCGTACAGGGAAATATAAATGGCTGGTCTTTTTATGGATGGTTTTATACTGACAATGTTAATTTTGATCAAACTAATGAAGCTCATCGTGATGCGCTAATACCTTGGGATTTTGACTGGAATATATCTCTTGATGATAATAATGATTTAGCCGTTATAAAAAATAATGTGCCGGAAAAATTAGTAACCAATATGGAAGCAAGCAATGAAGTCTTTACCCTTTATGCAAGATGGGTTCCAAATGTGGAAGATATGGTTTGGGTACGCAAGGGCAGCTTTATGATGGGAGCGACAGGCTCAGGAACTTCACCGGTACGGCCTGTAAAATTTGAAACCGGTTTTTACATGGCAAAGTATTTGGTAACGCAGGACTTAAGACCTGATAGCTATAAAGAAGTAATGACAGATTTAACTATTTATAATGGTACAGTTGGCAGACCTGGCAGTACTACTCCCAGTCAATTTAAAGCTAATCAATTGACACGCCCTGTAGATAGAGTTTCCTGGTTTGACGCAGTTATATATTCTAACAAGCGCAGTGAGAAAGAAAGTTTAACCCCTGTGTATAGCTTAAACGGAGAGAAAGACCCTGATAAATGGGAAGGGCCTATTGGCTGGGATGTAGATGCTTCTGATTTCCCTCTAAGCTGGAATGATATTGAAATGAACCCTAATGCTAACGGTTACAGGCTTCCTACAGAAGCAGAATGGGAATATGCCGCAAGGGGCGGCAATGGGTCTCCGGGGAACTTTACTTATGCGGGCAGCAGCAATGTTGATGATGTAGCTTGGTATAATGCAAATAGTGGAAGCCAGACGCACCCTGTTGCTACAAAACTCCCCAATGGTCTTGGTATTTATGATATGAGCGGCAATGTAATGGAGTGGTGCTGGGATTGGTACGACTCAAAATATTATTCTGCCTCCAATAATAACATCGATCCAAAAGGACCATCGGCAAGTTCTTTAACTCCGCCTCAACGAGTCAGACGCGGCGGAAGCTGGAACAATGCGCTAAACAATATGCGAGTCGTAGCCCGTGCCAGTTTTGTTCCCAATAATAATACCTGGGTTATGGGTATTAGGGTTGTCCGTGGCCCTGCATTGATTTATTAATTGTAAGAATGCGGTGGATATTTTTTAGCCCTATTGTATTTATTTTCTTTGGTGGTATCTGTTTTTATGTAGGGCTAAAACTCCTTGGCTTTATTCGCTATTTTTATCCGAATACAAAAACGATTATTTTTTTGCTTCCTTTTATTGTTTTGTTCTGCATGTTAATCCTGATGATTGTATTCCGTTCCCGGTTTAGGTTTCTTATGCAGTTTAGTAATGTATGGATTACTATTTTTCTGTATATCTTCATGCTTTTTGCGCTATTTGTTTTGGTTGATCTTGCAAGATTAGTTTTACATTTTGCAGGGAAACTGCCTGCAAAATTCAATGTGTATTCAGTTGGAAGCGCTCTTGTATTGTGTTTTGGTTTAATTGTTTATGGAGCGTCAAACGCCCGTCTTATAGAAACTGTAAACTATAATATGAATTATGTTGGCAAAAGTATCAATTTGGAAAATCTGCGTATTGTTTTAATTTCAGATACTCACATTGGTTCATCAATAGGAAAAAACCATATTAAGCGCGTGGTAGATGAAATAAACCGCGCAGAGCCGGATATAGTTTGTATTGCCGGAGATGTTTTTGACGGCAATATTGATCAAGTTTCTGATTTACAGGGCGTTATAACTGAACTAAGAAAAATTAATGCTCCTTTGGGCGTGTTTGCCTGCCTTGGCAATCATGATGTTGACAGGCGCAGCACAGACAGAATTGTACAAACCCTAAACGAAGCCAATATAACGGTACTGCAGGATGAAGTCTATGAATTAATGGATACTATTTACATAATTGGCAGAAAAGAAATTTACCCTATTGGAATTGAATCAGTGAGAAAACCCACAGCAGAATTAGTTTCCGGGCTTGATTCTGACAGTTTTATTATCATGCTGGATCACAGACCAAGTCAGTTTCTACAAACAGAAAAATTTGGAGTTAATCTTTTTCTTGCCGGCCATACTCACAAAGGGCAAATTTTTCCCGGCACTATCATTACAAGCGCAATCTTTAAAAGAGCCGGAGCAATTGCTTATGGCCATTGGCAAGGAAACACAATGCAAGCCATTGTAACATCCGGGGCAGGCTTTTGGGGACCATCCATTAGAATTGGCACCCAGAGTGAAGTTGTTGTTATTGATGTTGGTTTTTGATTAAGGGCGGGGTCACGCATTAACGCTGATTTACGCGGAAAAAGACGCGGATTTTCACTGAGATCTATGAGAGCTAAGATGTCTAATCCTATCCCAGCTATATTAAAAATTTAAAATTTTAAGAAATGTAGGTTAGATATATCTATCTTAACAAGCTAATATCTCCGCGTAAATCCGCGCTCAATCTGTGAAAATCAGTGTCAGTCGTGACCACGCCTTACCCCTTTAACACTTGACATAACTATCTTTTTTGTAGTATATTTTTATAGGTATAAAAAATGGTTCGATTTGTATGGGATGAGAAGAAGAACCTTGCTAATTTAAAAAAGCATGGGGTTGATTTTAATGATGCAGTTCGTGCTTGGTATGACCCTGACAGGCTCGACTTTTTTGATGAAGAGCATAGTACGGATAAAGAAGATAGATGGATTTTTCTTGGAGCCGTAGCCGGGGTGGTTTTGTATGTTGTGGAAACAGAACCTGCTAAAGATACCGTGCGGATAATTTCTGCCCGGCGAGCTTCAAAACATGAAGAGGAGAAATATTATGCCAATCGTAGTAAAAACTCTTAATGATTTACCCCCTATTGATGAGCAGCGAATTAAAAAACTCAAAAAAATGCAGGACAAAGATATTGATTTTTCCGATATGCCTGCGTTAACACAGGAACAGCTAGCTAGGTTTGTTCCTGCAAAACTGCTAAACAGGTCTCTTTTTAGACATGTTAAAAAACCGCGTTCTGCTACGCCGCGCAAGCGAGCCACGCGAGGGAATTTGAAACAATTAGCGGAAAATAGTGAATCAGGAAAACTTGTCAAATAGCAAGTTTTTAAAGATCAGTTATAATAATAATCCGTATTTGGTCTTAAATTATGACCCCTCGCGCGGAGGCGCAGAGGGCAGAGGACGCGGAGATATTAGCTAGTTAAGATAAATATATCTACTCCAGAAATCTTAAAAATTTAAAATTTTAATATATCTAGGATAGGATAAGAAATATTAGCTCTCATAGATAATGGCTCACTTTGTTCGCCGCTGGTGTGGAAATTATTTTACCGCAGACATTCGTCTGCTCTCCAGATCCGCGTAAATCCGCGCTCAATCCGTGTAAATCCGCGTTAAATCGTGACCCCGCTCACGCCCCCTTTGACAAATATCCGCCGATAGTAGTATAATACCAACAATAAGACAATCTTTTTAAATAGGAGATAAAACCATGAAAAAAATAAGTAGCTTATTTATTGTAATAATTATCTTATTTATCTCATGTTTCAGCCACTGGAGTGGTGAAGATGGGGACAATGCCAGGGTCACGATTCTTTTAGGCGGTGGGGCAGGAAATAGAAGTTTAGCGCCATACCCTCCAACCGATGATAATGGCGTATTAGTTCAGCTTAAACATATTGTAGAATTTTCCAATGCAACAGAAAGATATAGCTTTGAATCAGAAAATGGGAATACAGTTGAAGCGGTTGTTCCTTCCGGGCGTTATAAAATCTTGGTTATGTCTCTTGTTAAGGATAAAAATGATGAACCCTATGCAGACGGATCCATTGAAATTGATCTACGACCCGGCCAGGATAATGTTGTTAGTATAGGAATGTATCCCGCATCTCTTAATAAAAAGTTTAATTGGATTCAGGAAAATGCAGTAGACGGTGAAAATTATGAGGTTATAGTTTACAGGAATGAAACAATTATGCCAATAGAGATTTCTTTTGATGACGGCAGAGAAATAGAAATAAACCTTATAAGTGAATATGAAGATGATATAAAAACCATAGAACTTATTAATAACGGCGCAATGTTTGCTATAGGTGATGGTGTTAAATTTACACTTAAGAATATTACTTTACAAGGTAGGAATAATACAGACCCATTAGTAGTTGTTTATTCTGACGGTCATCTTATTATGGAAGAAGACTCCAAAATTACCGGTAATATCAACAATGTTATTAAGGACGGTACTGGCGGAGTAGGTGTATTTGACGGCGGAACTTTTACAATGAATGGCGGAGAAATTTCACATAACAAAGGCGATCAAGGCGGCGGGGTAACTGTATGGAGTCCGGGTACTTCTGCTTCAAGTTTTATCATGAATGATGGAAAAATAACTAATAACAGTGCCAATGCGAATGGCGCTGGAGTAAATGTTGGTAGCTACACAAATGGAACCAGCACTTTTATAATGTCAGGTAATGCAATTATTGAATACAATACAGTTGAAGACTTCGTTCCTAGCGAACAAATTATATATGCTGGAAGCGGCGGCGGAGTACATGTTTGGAATGCTAAATTTACCATGTCCGGAAATGCAGAGATCCGTAACAACTCAGCCAGAGGTGCTGGAGGAGTAAGTATACCCGACAGTACTTTTACCATGAACGGTGGGAAAATACATGCCAATACAGCCAGAGGCGGACGCCAATATACTGATACAGGGGGAATTAATAATTTTGCCGGTGACGGCGGCGGAGTAGGAGGTTGGGCTGGTACTCTTATCATTGAAGCTGGAGAAATATACAGCAATACTGCCCACAGCGGCGGCGGAGTGAGTATGGGTAACGGTAATTTCACAATGAATGGCGGAAATATCTACGACCATACTGTAAACGGTTCCGGCGGCGGAGTGAGTTTGTATAACTGCATTTTTGAAATGACTGACGGAAATATCTCCAACAATACCGCAGACGGTAGTGGCGGCGGAGTGTATGTTATTGGAGATAAAATGGTATTTACCATGAGCGGCGGCACTATAGGCAGCAGTACTATCAATGGTACTATAATCAACGGCAACACTGCCGATATTGGCGGCGGAGTATATGTAGGCAGTGAGACAGTATTTAATATAAACGATACAGCAGAGATTTCCGGCAACACTGCCGATATTGGCGGCGGAGTGTTTTTGCACGGCAGTGTCTTTAACAAAACCGGCGGTATAATCTATGGAGATAATGGTGGAGCATTAAGTAATACAGCAACCGAAGGCCCTGCTGCGGTATACGCAACTACGGAAATAATAGAGGACTATATAAATCTTGTTGAGATCAAAAGGAATAAAAACATAACAACTGGGACAGGAGATAATCTGTTTTTTAATATATCAGCCGCCACATTCGACGACAGATTCAGCGGAGCATGGGATGGGGACATTGTTAAAGAGCCAGTTTATTTACCTCTTGCCCAAAAATTACAGATGCTGCGAGCTTCCGCTCCAAGCAATAATGATTATACTATAACAATAGATAGACCAGAATCACTCAGCCCCCAAACTCTTAATTTTGGTTCTAATATTAATATTATATTACGAACACTGCAAAGTATTGATTCACCGCAAACAATAAACCTTAGTTCCAACGGCGCTATGTTTACAATAGGCAACAGCGTTACTTTGATACTGGAAAATATCACTTTGCAGGGGAGACCGAATAATAACAATTCATTAGTAGTTGTTAATTCAGGCGGTAAGCTTGTTATGGAAAATGGCTCAAAAATTACCGGCAATGGATATAACGGCGGTTGGAACGGAGGAGGAGTTACAGTAGGGGGAGGGGGAACCTTTAACATGGAAGGCGGAGAAATAACCGGAAATACAACTAACCAACAAGGTGGCGGAGTATTGGTTTATGGAACTTTTAATATGTACGGTGATGCAAAAATTAATGATAATTCCGCCGAAGGTGGCGGTGGGGTACTTGTGATCGAGACAGGAGTCTTTAATATGTCCGGCTATGCGGAAATTTTTGATAATGTATCCGTATTAAATGGCGGCGGAGTGCATTTATTTGATGGGGCAAAATTTGAAATGTCAGGAGATGCAGAAATTTATTCAAATACCGCAGCAAATGGTGGTGGGGTAAGTGTACATATAAGTACCTTTAACATGAAAGGCGGAGAAATTTACGGCAATACTGCAGCAAATGGTGGCGGGGTTTGGATTATGTCTGGAGATAATAATGAGCAACTCACAACCTATCAAAAACCATCCAAATTCTTTATCTCCGACGGCACAATATATGGCAGTTCCGAATCCTATCCGTATGCAAACAACGCCACTAATGGGGCAACACTTAATATTAACAACCCATATGCCACTGCCCAATACGGCACTTTCGAAGATGATGATTGGACAAATTTATCCAGCACAAATGAAACAATCCATATAGTCGACGGAGTCCCACAATGAAAAAATTCTTAGCGCCTCTGCGCCTCTGCGCGATTGTTTTCTTCATATCCTCCCCACTAACAATTCTAAACGCACAAACAGCAACCCAGCTCCAAACACTACTACAAACAAACGCAGTAACCCATGAACAAGCCGTAGAATTTGTATTGGAAGCCGCAGAAATAGAGCAACAGGATCCGTTTGATTATGCACTACAGCAAAAATGGATACCAAAAAAAGCCCAAAGTTCAGATAGCCCTAACCTTCAACAGACTTCACTTCTATTAATGAGAGCATTTGACATAAAGGGCGGGCTATTTTACTCGATGTTTAAAACACCGCATTATGCGTATAGAGAGCTTGTGTATAAGGGAATAATTCAAGGCAGAGTAGACCCAAGAATGAAAGTGTCAGGGGATATGTTGTTGTTTTTGGTTAATCGTATTTTATACCTGCAAGACAGCGACCCTTGGGCGTTATCTGAAATACAGGAAGAGTATTATGCACAAGAAGAAGCACAAGAAGATGCACAAGAAAATGCGCAGGAAGATGATACGCAGGAGGAACAGCAATGATAAAGCACAAAATATTTTTTATAACACTGTTTTTTATATTGGCATTTTCTCTTCCCGCGCAGGATTTTGGACTTCTTTTAGAGCAAAATGTTGATGTTAGCGGCCATGCTGCCGGAAGCCCTCTTAATGTAAACTATACCGGCACACTTATCCCATATATTACGGCCATATTGGGAGATAACAGTGAGCTTTATTTTTCCGCCGGTGTAAATTATGGCATAGATCCATTTTCCGTTTTGCCGGAACTTCTACGCACAGAAGTTACCATGCGTTTTGGCATAGGTGAAATAAAAGTAGGAAGAATGCCGTATCGTGATCCTATGGGGTTAATTGCAGAAGGACTTTTTGACGGAGTTCAATTATCTTATGATACAAGTGACGGCTTATTAAGCGCCGGAATATGGTACACAGGGTTCCTCTATAAAAAAAGAGCCGCAATAACCATGACCAATAATGAGTTAAAGCACAGTTTTATAGATGTAGATTACAACGATTTTTATGGCACATACTTTGCTCCAAGCCGTGTTTTATCTTCCATTGTTTGGGAACCTCCGTTATTGGGAGGATTATTCAACAGCAAATTTGCTTTTTTAAATCAGTTTGATTTATCAGATGAAGATCTGCATAGCCAATATTTTATAACAAAATTTACACTGCCGGCAAGCGCTTTAGTTATCGATCTTGGAGGATGTTTTGAGCTGATTAAAAATAAAAGTAAGTTTAATATAGCCCTGGCCGGAGATTTGGGAATTACATTTATGCTCCCCACAACTTTTGAAAATCACATAACGCTTAGAGGCCGAATCTCCAGCGGGGTAATGGAAGACAGTGTTATTGGCGCTTTTTTACCATTAACAACCGTGCCTCAAGGGGAACTGTTAAAAGCAAAATTTTCCGGAATGTCTGTTTTTTCTTTGAATTGGACATCAAGAGTTCACCGTGCGGTAGCATTGGATTTGGGAGCTTTTTATTTTGCTCGTGGTGACTTAGGAACATACAGGGAATATCCTGTAATTGGCGTAGAAGGCGGCGGATTTTTTATGGGAACAGAAATCTGCGCCGGAATTGTATGGGCTGTATCTTCTGAATTATGGTTAAATTTGAAGGGAGGAGTATTTCTGCCGTCCCTTGGTGATGCCGCGCCGGAAGCCAGTGCAATTTGGCGTACAACATTAAATATCGTTATTTCATTATATTAGGAGGATAAATTTATGAAGAAAGTAAGTATAGCGCTTTTTCTTTTATTCACAGTTTTTTGCGTTTATGCGCAAAATGGAGTAATAACAGAGATGACCGGCATTGTTGAGTTAATGCAAGCGGGAGCGGATATTTTTATTCCCGCAACAGCCGGAACCGCAATAGACAAAGATACGGTAATATCAACCGGCTTTAGAAGTTTTGCAATAATACAAGTTGGGCATACCACCATTTCCGTGCGTCCGCTGACTCGTCTTAGCTTGACAGAATTACAAACTTCTGAAGAGACTGAAACATTGAATGTAAATCTTCAATCCGGGCGTGTTCGTGTAGATGTAAAACCTCCTGCAGGAACAAGAGCAAATGTTTCTACAAGAACTCCGTCTTCCGTTGCCTCCGTCCGTGGAACAAGTTTTGAACTTGATACGCGCAGTATTTATGTAATACAAGGAAGCGTAACCTTCACAGGAAACCGAGGACGGATGATAACCGTAAGAGCAGGAGAAGAAAGCCGGGTAAGCGCTAACTCCAGCGCATTAATCCCTGTAGAGCTTAAGACAGGAGACCTGTACCCCACATCATTACCAGGAACATCCTCTAGCGGCGGAACAACCACCGGACCTGCTCGTATGGGCGTGGAATATATTTTTAACTTGGAATTTCAATAATTGTTACATAACACCATTTAACGCGGATTTACGCAGATTGAAGATGATTTACACTGAGATATTAGCTAGTTAAGATAAATATATCTACCCTAGAAATCTTAAAAATTTAAAATTTTAATATAGCTATGAGAGGATAAGAACTCTTAGCTCTCATAGATAATCAGTGCAAATCTGCGCTCAATCCGCGTTAATCAGTGTTAATGCGTGACCCCGCCCCACCCGCAACTATTGTTTTTATTATAAAATCAGGTATAATAATACAATAAAGGAGAACCCAATGAAATACCAAAACTTTGACAGGACTGTCATTTATAGAAATTTGAAAAAAAAGGCAAAAACATTTGATTTTTCTTTGAAAAATACGCTTGATGCAAAAAGGGTGGGCAAATGTGTGACCCCCATGGCTGCGGGGTTAACTTATTCATGGGCGGCAAAGCAGGTAGACGATGAAGTTATCGGCCTGCTTCAAATTGCGGCGGATAAACAAGAAGCAATTAAAAAATATATCGAGCTTTTGAATGGCAAGATAATGAATACAGGAGAAAACCGCAAGGTGCTTCATCATCTTACAAGGGGTCAGCAGAAAAGGTCTGTAACGGAAGACGGTAAAAATATTGGTAAATTTTACCAAAAAGAGCTTTCCCGTTTTAGTAATTTTGCAGATGCTGTCCATAAAGGTAAATTCAAAGGGGCAACAGATAAACCCTTTACTGCGGTTGTGCAGATTGGCATTGGCGGTTCAGACCTTGGCCCCCGTGCTATGTATTTGGCTTTGGAAAATTGGGCGGCTGCAAATGGCGTTAAAAAAATGGAAGCTAAGTTTATTTCCAATGTTGATCCTGATGATGCATCAAATGTTATTGCATCGTGCAAGCTTGAGGAAACGCTTTTTATTTTGGTTTCTAAAAGCGGTACTACTCAGGAAACCTTGGCAAATGAACTTTTTGTAAAGGATAAACTGGCAAAAGCCGGTCTTGATGCAAGCAAACACATGATCGCGGTAACAAGTGAAACTAGCCCGCTTGCAAAAAACAGCGCATACCTTGACTCTTTTTACATTGACGACTATGTTGGCGGCCGTTATTCATCAACTTCTGCGGTGGGCGGATGTGTGCTGTCTTTGGCTTTTGGAGCGGATGTGTTTAAAGAATTTTTAGCGGGCGCCGCTGAAGCGGATAAAATGGCTTTGGAAACAGATATTTTACAAAATGCGGCATTGCTTGATGCGCTTATTGGGGTGTGGGAACGCAATTTCTTGAGTTATCCATATACGGCGGTGCTGCCGTACAGTCAGGCTCTGTCCCGCTTTCCTGCACACTTGCAGCAGATGGATATGGAATCAAACGGCAAGAGGGTAAACCGTAACGGAGAACCAATTAAATATGAAACCGGCCCTGCTATTTTTGGAGAACCGGGAACAAACGGACAGCACTCTTTTTATCAGTTATTGCATCAGGGAACAAGTGTAATTCCCTTGCAGTTTATTGGCTTTATAGAAAGCCAAAAGGGCGATGATGTAAAAGTTGACGGCTCTGTAAGCCAGACTAAGCTTAATGCAAACCTTGCCGCGCAAATTGTAGCGTTTGCAAAAGGCCAAGATAGCGATAATAAAAACAAGGAGTTCCCCGGCGGACGGCCTTCCAGCTTAATTTACGGAAAAAAACTTACGCCTGCCGCTCTTGGAAGCCTTCTTGCCCATTATGAAAATAAGGTAATGTTTCAGGGTTTTATCTGGAATGTAAACAGCTTTGACCAGGAAGGTGTCCAGTTGGGCAAGATATTGACAAAAAAGGTATTATCCGGCAATTATGGTGATGATGCGCTGGAAGCTTTCAGTAAGCTTTTGTGTTAAATTATAAATATAGGTAAAATATTCTATATTTTTTTATATCTTTTGTAGTAATCTTGAAATTGAAATAAATTGCTGTATAATGGTTTTATAAGAAAATTTGCAGGAATTTTCTATAAAATCAATTTTTTTCAGGAGTTGGGTATGAAAAAGACATGTTTGTCATTGATTCTTGTATTTGCTATTGCAGGAGGGGCTTTTGCTCAGGGTGAAGAACCATCTTATCCACAAAATACAGTTTTGATTGATATTGTTCCTTTATATCTTGGAGCGGTTTTTGGAATGTTTGGGCAGCTAATTGAAGATTCAGATATAAATATTGCCAGTTTTGGTATTGCCGCACAATATGATAGACAAATATCCCTGTATACAAGTTTAGGAGCAAGGGTTTCTTTTTTCTGGATTGGACTTAATCAAAGCTCACCTTCCGATGCAAGTTTTGGCGCATCAACTCTTTCCATAGAAGGCAATATTCGTTATTTTCCTGCCGGAAGGGTATTTTTTATTGGCGGTTTTTTAGGATATGGAAATATATTATATTTAGGAACAGGTTATGATGATGAATCTGATAGACAGTCTGTAAATGTGCTAACCAATTATTTTAAATTTGGACCAAGAATGGGCTGGCGGATTGATTTTGGAAAACCAGGTGGTTTTATACTGGATATAGCAATGGGATATGATGGAGCAGTTCTTATGGGAAAAAGCACGGGACGTCAAATAGAAGACCAATTAGGTTACAATGATTTAGGTTCCCTTATTTTTTTATATGAAGCATTTTATATTGTTGGCGGTCCTCGTTTTATGCTTTCTTTAGGCTGGCGTTTTTAATAAATTAATTAATTCTAGCGCAGAGTTCTACCATAAATCTTGTGATTGTATCAAAGTGTTCGGGTGTTAAACGCAAATGATTGTCTGCGGGGGTGTTAAGGTTTTGCCATGTAAATGGCATGAATCTTTTTTCCGGAGATTTCTTTATTCCGCCGGATATTAAAAGTTTAGAGAATTCCTGATTTCTTCTAAGAAGGGCTTCATACTGAGCTGCTTCCGAGGAAGGAAGTATTGTAATTGTTTGGGCTGCAAAACCGGCGTATAAAAAGCCAATATCATCACTGAATGGAGTAGGGGCAAGCAGCATTTTATCCAAACGCAGTAAGTTTGCAGTATCCAGCGCATAATTTCTAAGCTGTCCAATTTCGGTTTTTACATTCATAATATTTTGATTTCTGTTGCTTCCCAAAATAGCGTCCGTTGTAGTAGAAAAAATAAAAGTATCCCCCGTTCCGCAGGCATCAAAATTAAAAATTCTTGCTTTTTCAAGCCCCCATGTTTTTAATTTTTTTGCAAGCGTATAAGAGCCCTGAACTTCAAAACTTTCACCATCTTTTAATTCTTCCTTATCCGTAAAAACTATTATCCAGTTATCCACCCCTCTTTTTGCAAGAGTCATTGCCGTATGAAGTAAATGGAAAACAGCAATGCTATTGTCATTTGCTCCGGGGCTGCCTTCTACGCGGTCATAGTGGGCAGTAAGCATAATTGGACTTTGGCCTGCAAAGGGGAAAACGCCTTTTCGTATAGAATTTTGGTTTGGCGGGAAAATAAAGATATGTTTGTTTCCATCTATATTTATAACAGTTGAATTAAGTCCTATTTTTTCTATGGTAGTAGTCAGCGTTTTGTATCGATCTACTTTACTTGCGATAAAAAATAAAAAACGATCATAAGGGGATTGTTTTAGCCATTCACAATTTTGTTTTTCTTTCATATTGTTATTTTCACCGCTTTAAAAATATGTGTTGGAGAGCACAACTGTTCTTGAGCTTCTATAATCTTAAGCTCTACAGGGCTATCCTTCTTTTTATTATAAGTCATATTAAAACTTTTTTCAATAATTCCATATACGCCTGAGGTGCATAAATTCAATGTTTTCTCCAGGTCTTTTGTCCTAAGATACTGTGACAAAAAGACAGAAGTAGTCAAATCGCCGGTTCCTGCCACCCCGCTCCCCAAGGGCAGTTCCGGTGTGGTTATCCGGTATAACTCATCTTTATTGCTTGCCAGCATACTTAGGGTAGGGCTGTCTGCCTGTTCCCCGTTTTCCTTAAAACTGGTTACAAGGACAATGGACGGCCCCATTTCATGGATAGTAGAGATTGCTTTTACGGCTGTATCGATATTGGTTACCTCTATTCCGGTAAGGGCTTCCAGTTCAAATTGGTTTGGGCAGACAATATCGGCGTGGGGGATAAGCTCTTTTTTAAAAATGTCCGGAATATCCGGTTTTACATAAAAACCCCGCCCGACATCTCCCATGACAGGATCACAGCAATAGAGGGCGTTGGGGTTTTCCTTCTTTACTTTTTTGACAGCTTCAAGCACTGTCTCGCTTACAGCGGCAGAACCAAGATAGCCGGACAACACTGCATTGCATCGATCTAAAACACCACGATCTTGAAGACCTGTAATTAAATCTTGAATAAGATCGATATCAAGTGCCTGTCCCCGCCACGAACCATAACCTGTGTGATTGGAAAATTCCACCGTGTTGACTGCCCACACCTCATTTCCAAGCCGCTGAAGCGGAAAGACCGCCGCGCTATTTCCCGCGTATCCGTAAACAACATGGGATTGGATTGATAAAACCGCCATTATGCACTCCTTACTTTATTTAATGCGAAACAGCCTTGCGGCTAACAGAGCTAAAAGCCGTAACAGTCTGCCTTGGCTTTTTCCGTACTTTTTAGAAAAATCTCCCGCAGCTTTTGACAGCGAATAAGTTCCGTATTTTTTCTTTAAAAAATCCCAGTGCTTTATAATCCAGACATAAAGGTCTGCTTCTGTTCTTCCGGGGAAGTTTGCCAAAAGCCACTGTTCTTTTATAATCGATACTACCGGATTATACACATTATTATACCAAGAGACAAGGGCATCATTAAATGGAATTTCTTTTTCCATGCCCTCATTAAGGTAATATTTATGTACCAGTATATGATTATAAATTACATCATAACGGCCGGGGGCGCTGAAATTTAAATCAAAATAATTTGTAAGCTTTCCAAATTCAGTTTTTTCATAAAAGATATTTTTTTCATATTTAACCAGCGCTTCTATAAGTTCATCTGTTGTCATAGAAGGTTTTAAATTAATCTCTGTTGAAAGGCTGATAACCTCAGCATCTATAAATTCTACTTCCTGCATTTTTGCTACAGATACCCTATGATTTCCGTCACGGACAAAGTAAACCCCGCCTATTTCATAAAGCTGAATGGGCGGTAAAATTATATCTTTTATATGAGCTTCATCTACTTTTGCCCATCGTTGACGGAGATGTTCCCTTTTGGGTAAAAAGAATTTATTAAAATCATGGTAGCGGCCTTCAGAGCCGGCTATCAATTTTATTGGAACAGTTTGGCTCCCTCTGTAAACCTGATTCCTTGGTTTTAAAATATCTTTTACATCATGAAAAGACAGGAGTTTGTCACGGTCAGTATTCATAAAATTTTGAATTTGAGAAAGCACTGCCCTGCCTCTTGCGCGAGAAAAATCATAGAATGCCTGCTGTGCGGTTGTGTCTATTTCCAAGTTGTCTCCCTGTCAATATCTATAACATAATGACTATAAGCGTTAATGACTGTTGTATTATTCCATTTTGTGCAGCGAACATCAGATAAATCATATAAATGAATATGCCCATGCACTAAATACTTTGGCTTAAAAACTTTCATAAACCAAAGGAATGCCTTAAACCCCCAATGACATTTATCCGGTTTGTCATGTATGCCCCTAGGCGGCGCATGTGTTAATAAAATATCGATACATCTGCCGTGAAAAATGCGGTTCCATAAAAGCCGCGGGATTAGCTTTATAATTTCCATATACATTTCAAAATCTGTAAATTGATTAACTCCGTTATTATAGCGAATAGACCCTCCAAATCCTGCCAAAAGCAGTTTCCCTTCTTTCTTAACTTTTGTTCCCAGATGAATGGCGCCGCACCCTAAATATTCAGGGTCTGTGAATGTGGGGCTGTTCCAGAGATTCCTGTAATGTTTTAAGTCACCTGTATGATGGTTGCCAAAGACAAAAAACAGGGGTTTATTCAGGGTAGAAATTATAAAATCAAGGTAATCCAGAGGAAGGTCTCCGGCGGATAGAATTATATCGACATCAGAAAATCTTTCTTTTATGCCGGGAGAGTAAACTAGAGGATCGATTTGGTCAGAAATACACAAAATCTTCAATTTTTTAGCCCCTGCTGTGTATAGAAAAATATGCCGAAATAATATATATAGAAAGAATGAAACATAAAACCTCTGTAATTATATTTTAGTACATTGTTTTTATAATAGGAAGGATAAAAAATGAAAAAAGCATTGATTGTTATTTGGCTGTTTCAGGCGGTTTTTTGCTTTGGTCAGTCAAATTTTACCCGGGGAGAGGAACTTTTAATGCAAAATAAGCCTGCCGAGGCTGTGGGGTTTCTGGAACGCGCCGTTTCTGAAGACCCTGCCCATGTTCAGGCCGGTCTTTACCTTGGGATTGTTTACGAGCAGCTTGACAGGGTGGAACAAGCTATCACTATTTACAGGCGGATTCTGCCGTCAGCGGGAAGTCTGTCCGCAAATGTTGCCAATAACCTTGGGAATGTGTATTTTCAAAGAGGAAATACAGAAGAAGCAGAACGATACTATTCCGAGGCTATCGGTTTTAACGGCCGTTATTCAGGTGCGTATTTGGGACGAGCCAACACAAGAATTAAATCCGGCAATTTAATGAATGCCATTGTCGATTATGAACAGTATCTTTCTTTAGAGCCGTCTTCTGCTCAAAGAGCCAACATAGAACGATTAATTGCGCTGCTTCGTCAGGAAGCGGCAACCGCAGAACTTAGAAGACAGATGGCTGAAGAAGAAGAACGACGGCTTGCCGAAGAACGGGTAAGACTTTTAGAATCGGTTTCCGCATCTTTACAGTCAGCCGCCGATGCAAGTCAGGGGTTATCCACCGGCGCAGAAAGTGTTGAGGGGTATGAGGGCGAGTTTGTTTTGGAATAAGGACTAGCTGCGGGGTTACCATTTAACGCGGATTTACGCGGATATTACTGATTTACGCGGATTATCTATGAGAGCTAAGATATTTTATCTCTCATAGCTATATTAAAATTTTAAATTTTTAAGATTGGTTGGTTAGATATATCTATCTTAACAAGCTAATATCTCCGCGTTAATCCGCGTCTTTTTCCGCGCAAATCAGCGTTAATGGGTGACCCCCCCTCTACCTTGCGCTTATTAAAATTCTGTAATAAACTATGAAATATGCATAATAACCGTGTAAAAATTCACTGGGTTCTTTAGATAGAAAAATATTACAGGGAGGGGGAAATGTATATTGATAAAAGAAAGGTTTTGATTATTGCGGGTGCTGTTTTGCTTACGGCGCTTCTTGTTTTTGGAATTATTTTTCTTGTGAAGAGTTGTTCTTCTGACTCTGATGGGTTGGCAGGCGGGTTTTCTGCGGCTGACAGGGAAAGGCAGAACACTCTGAGGCTTGTAGAAAGATATTTGCAGGCCGGAGAATATGACAGGGCGTTAGGTTTAATAGAAGGGTTATTGTTAAAGAATCCTGATGATGAAGAAGCTTTTGAACGGCAAATGCTTATTTTAAACATGGATCGTAATGTTACAAATGGCGGCATGGATTCTGATCAATTAGCGCAATTATTGGATGCGCAGCGGCAGTTGTTGGATGAAAATAGGCGGCAAACCGCTGCTTTGGCGGAGGCTGCAAGATCGGGGGGGGCTAACTCCGGCTCGTCTTCATTGTCGTCTGCTGATTCGGAAGCTGCCGCCGCACGGAGAGCCGCACAGGAAGCGGAAGAAGCTCGTAGAAGAGCGCAGGAAGAAGAGCTTGCAAGAGCAAGCCGTGAAACTCAAGAAGCTATGAGACGAGTTAACAATCTTGTTGCAGACGGAAAAGCACGGCTTGCAGCCGGCGACATGAATAGCGCTAATCAGTTATTTTCTGATGCAAGAAGGGCAATGCCTGCCGGTGAAAATCGATTTGAGTCTCAGAAATTATCAGAAATGGCAGAAGCATATTATGATTACAGCGCGAACAATCCAAATACTCCGGCAAGCAAAGATGCTGTAAACAGATCTTCTGAACTTGCCAATGAAGCTGTCACAAAAGATGCGACACAGGCTCTGCCGCGTTATGTTCTTGGAAGCATTGCTAGGGATAACAATCAAACAGACAGGGCTATTAATGAATTCCGGGAAGCTGCCCGTTTAGATGAAAATAATTTTTTATATGCATACAATCTTGGCCGTGTTTTATTTATGGCAAGGCGGTTTCCTGAAGCAAGAGATGCTTTTCAAACTGCAACAAGACTTAACTCTAACTTTGAACCTGCATGGTACAATCTTGGCGGAACTTTCCGTATGCTAAATCGTCAGGATGATGCATTGGTAGCATACAGGCAGGCTGTTTCTATTAAAGCGGACTATGTTGCCGCACATAGAGAAATTGGAAGGATCCTACAGGCAAGGGGAGATGCAAGAGGAGCGGTTACTTCTTTTACAAGTGCTCTTCAATACAGTCCCAATGACTTTGCAATTATCTGTGAATTAGGAGCAGCTCAAAGCCAAGCAGGTAATTTTACAGAAGCAGAAAGAAACTTTACAAGAGCATTGCAGATGAACTCATCAGATGCTCAGACAAATTACAATATGGCAGTTGTCAAACTGGAGTTAAAAAAACACTCAGAAGCGCTAACTTTTGCAAGAGCTGCCGTTGATGCCGCTCCAAATAATGCGGTTTATGTTTACACTTTGGGGCTGGCTTGTGAAGAATCCGGTGCTAGAGACCTTGCAATTCAGTCGTATCAAAGAGCGGCAAGCCTTGATCCTAAATATATTCGTCCGCGCATTAATCTTGGAAACTTGTATATTTCAACCGGCAATCTTACGGAAGCTGTCAATTATCTTAATGAAGCTTATGCCTCAGAGCCTAATAACTTTGAAGTAAACAATAATTTGGGCGCTGTTTATGCAAGGCAGGAAAACTGGGCAAGCAGTATTACCCATTATGAGAGGGCGTTAAACGCAATGCAGAATGATGCAACAGTACGATTAAATTTAGCCCGCGCTTATGTAGGAGCGGGAAATTTGCAAAATGCGCAATCCGCGTATCAGGCATTGTTAAGAGTTGTTCCCGATAATTGGGATGCTATCTTTGAATTGGGTAAAACTTTTGTAACAACAGAAAATAATGCAGAAGCCAAACGCTATCTGGAAGATTTAGTCCGCAGAAACCCCAATTATGCAAACAGGGCGGAAGCGGAAAGGATAATAAGAAGCTTATGAACGCAATTATAACTGTAGTAGGAAGTGATAAAGTAGGAATTATTGCAAAGGTTTCCGCTTTTTTGGCGGAGCGGAGTATCAATATAGAAGATATTTCTCAGACTGTTCTTAGTGGAAACTTTGTAATGATGATGATGGTAAGCTTTGGTACGGGCTCCGGCTCCAAAGCTTTGGAAGAAATAAAAAAAGAACTTGACAGCCTTGGAGAATCATTAAATGTAAGCATAAGTTTAATGCATGAAAAAGTTTTTTCCACTATGCATCGTATATAAAACAGGGGTCAGATGTTATTTACACCTTTTGAAATTAAAGAAACTATTGATATGTTCATGCGCCATAAGCTTGATATTAGGGCTATCACTCTTGGTGTTTCTCTCTTGGATTGCGCTTCTGTATCAGGCAAAGAAACGCGCAATAAAATCCGGGAAAAACTTTTACGGACAGCCGGCTCTCTTGTTAAAACAGGCTGTGATATAGAAACAGAATATGGTATTCCCATTATTAATAAAAGAATTTCCGTAACGCCAATCTCCATTATTGCCGGAAGCTGTGATGAAGATGATTACACTCCCTTTGCCGTTGCGTTAGACGAAACTGCAAATGAACTTGGAGTTGATTTTATTGGCGGGTTTTCCGCTCTTGTTCACAAAGGCTTTACTAAAGGTGATGAAATATTAATTAAGTCATTGTCTTCTGCGCTTTCTGTTACGGAAAAAGTTTGTGCAAGCGTAACCGTTGCCTCAACAAAGAGCGGTATCAATATGGATGCGGTTAAATTAATGGGGCAGACAATTAAACAAATAGCGGAAAAAACCGCTGACCGTGACGGTATTGGTTGCGCAAAGCTTGTGGTTTTTTGCAATGCGCCGGAGGATAATCCTTTTATGGCAGGTGCTTTTCATGGAATGGGAGAAGCGGAGTGTGTGCTTAATGTTGGCGTTTCCGGTCCCGGTGTTGTAAAAGCAGCGTTGGAAAATTGCAAGAATGCCACAATGGATGAACTTGCAGATACAATCAAGAAGACTGCATTTAAAATTACGCGCATGGGCCAGCTTGTAGGTATGGAAGCTGCAAAAAAATTAAATGTTCCTTTTGGTATTTTAGATTTATCTTTAGCGCCAACTCCCGCAGTGGGTGATTCCGTTGCAAGAATCCTTGAAGAAATGGGGCTTGAAGCCGCCGGGACTCATGGAACAACTGCCGCCCTTGCAATGCTTACAGACATGGTAAAAAAAGGCGGGGTAATGGCTTCCACTCATGTTGGCGGTTTTTCCGGCGCGTTTATCCCTGTCTCTGAAGACGAGGGTATGGTGGCAGCGGTAAAAAACGGGAGCATCACTCTGGATAAACTGGAAGCTCTTACCTGCGTATGTTCGGTTGGCTTAGATATGATACCGCTGCCCGGTGATACTTCAGCCTCTACCATTGCCGCAATTATTGCCGATGAAATGGCAATTGGCATGGTAAACAACAAAACCACAGCGGCAAGGTTAATTCCTGTTCCCGGCAAAAAAGCCGGCGAGTGGGCGGAGTTTGGCGGCCTCCTTGGTGGCTCTCCAATCATGGCGGTTAACAATGCCGCAAGTGATGTCTTTATAAACCGCGGCGGACGGATACCCGCGCCAATACACAGTTTTAGGAATTAGGCGGGGTCATAACTGACGCTGATTTTCACTGATTCCACTGATTATGATAGGTGTTGTTTAATATTGCCGTGATCGCTAGATGTTTTATTTGATACTACTCTCCAACAGCCGGCCTTGTCCGAGCCAACTCTTTCTATAATTCCTTTGTCTTTTAAGTATTTTATTTTTCGTTTGACCGTTCGCAGACTTGTTCCAAGATGTTCGCTTATCTCAGTTGCTGTGATTGAATTGTTGGTTTTAATTAAATCCAATACAGTGTCATTTACAGTGCCATTTACAGTGCCAAAATCAGTATTTACAGTGCCAATTTTGACTTGCATTTCCCTATTTTTTAAGGGGTTGTTTTCATTTAGTACCAAATTGCCAAAAAAACGGTTAATGTATTCCATTGTTGGGTGGATACCGCTGTCTACTAAAGTATAATTTGCACGAACAAGAGCATTACGGAAATACCACGAATTATTTGCGAATAAATCATTATTTACATTGAAACCAAATCTGCGTAAATATTTAATAGCAAAAACTGCGGCTGCCCTTGTGTTTCCCTCACCAAAAGGGTGTATTTGCCAAATATCAGAAATGAACTTTGCTATATGATTTATTGTTGCCTCTTTTGACAATTTTGAATAATCAAAAGATTTTTCTGCTGCAAAATCATAATCAAGCGCAGCTTTGATACTGTCAGCACTTGCATAAAAAACTGTGTCACCATTTAACACCCATTCATCTTTAGAAATATTGTAGTCCCTTATTTTACCTGCGAATTTATAAATACCGTCAAAAAGCCGTTTATGAATCGTTATAAATTCCGCAGGAGAAAAAGTAAAAGTTTTTTCTGATAAAATTTCGGTAATTCGGGCGGAAACCTTATCGGCTTCTTCTGTGCGTTCTTCTGTGTCAATCCGCTTGTCATGTGTTTTATAGTAGTTTTCTAATCGGTCTTTTACTTCGGCTATTGTTATATCGCCGTCTATATGGTTTTTTGCGGTTTCAATTAAATATGATGAAGGAGTAAGACCATCCACTTGCTGTAGTCCGATTGCAGTTTCCCAAATGGATGCTTTTTCGGCTTTATCCGGCTCGCCAAGTTTTTTATATTCTTCAAAATTGCTCAACTTTTTAAGCTCTTTCATATTTTTAATTTATCATTTTCCTGCCCAAAAAACTAGCCCCCATCTTACTGTCCCCCCAAAAGCCCCGTGCCGTCTGCGTTTCTTAGCCGTGGGTAGCCCCTGCCCTCAAGCCCGGAGAAGCTCCATGCGGGATAATTGCCGTCTACACTGTTGATAGTTGTGTCTACCGTTGCGGTGTAGCCCAAGTCTGTCCAAAAACTGCGGGTGCGTAAAGTGCCGTCCAGGGTGTCAATGCCGTCTTTTTGGTTGCCGCCTTTTGCCAGAGTGACAGGAGTTCTTTCACTGGCGGGCGTGCCGTAGGTTGGGCTTTCGGTAACTGTTATACCGTTCCATGCGTAGTTGTTGGAACGTGTGAAACCGGCAGCGGCATCAAGTGCACTTCCGTAAATCCGTCCAATATATCTATTGGCTGTAGAGCCGCCAGTTGCGGAAATGCTCATGCCACTGTTTAAATTTTGCGGCAGAACGGCAACAACGCAATTTTTTATGCTTGCACCAGCATCATAAATAAGACCTATTATACCTCCTACGGACATTCGATTAACAACATTTCCCCGGTGAGCAATAACTGAACCCAGAGCAAAGCAATTTTCAATTGTACCATAGTTCATTCCGGTAAAGCCTCCCGCACAAAGAAAGTTTGCGCCCGCCTCATTATTAACAAATACATTACCCATAGCGTAACTGTGGGAAACAGAAGCAAGCGCTTGCATAGTCCCGGCAAATCCTCCTGCACTTTTGACCTGGGCATCGGCACCCTGACCCCGGGCGAGTAAGCTCACATTCCCCGAGGCATAACAGAAAGAGAGGCTTCCGCCGATAATATCTCCTACAAAACCGCCGACATAAGATTGGACTGTTACCCCTGCACTTACATCTCCTAAAGCGTAACAGTATGCAATATCTGCATTAAGCCTTCCGACAAAACCTCCAGTTCTTAAATAGTTGATAGTTCCATTTGTGTCCACAATGACCGGGTTTTTGCTGTAACAGTTTCTGACATTACCCTCATTGGCAAAATCGCCAATGAAACCGCCGATAAAAAAATTGGTGGTGCTAGCTGCACTGGTATCTTTATCAATATTAAAGCTCTCCGCAAATGAGGAAGAGTTTTGAATATCTACATTACCATTGATGAACCCAATAGCCCCTCCAATGCGGTCATCGCCTGTTCCTTTATTTATGGTGATAGTTCCATCCTTGTATTCGACATCATCAAAAACGGCGAGTGAAGCGCCCTCTCCTGCGCCGCGTACAGAACCGACAATACCCCCTGCGTAGAGAATGCCGTCCACCCTGCTAATACTTCCTATAGTGATGTTTCCAGCTACGGTTATTCCTTCCAAGAGAGCAGCCGCTCCCACATTGACTGATGTGCCTATCAATCCCGCCACGCCGCCAACATAGCCGTTTCTATTAACGGTAAGGTTAAGTCCTGAGTAAGCGTTGGTTATGGTTGCTTTGGGGCTTGTCGCCGTACTGGTTATCCGCCCGAACATACCGCCTGCTAGTACTTGGTCGTCTCCGTCAACAGTTACAGCCCCTGTTACCAGTACATTTTCAAAACGTGGTACGCCGCTTACTGTTCCTGCTATGCCGCCAAAGCGTGCTACGGTTGCGGGGGATACGGTTACGGCGGTAGCCGGAGCAACAGGCTCATACGCCACCGTCAAATCACGGACAGAGCCTCCTCTCACTGTGCCGAATAGCCCCATGTCGGCGGCGGCGTTCATGCTTCTAATCGTTATCGTATAACCGTTGCCGTAGAAGTTACGGTTGGTTATGTCTCTAGGAGTCCAGCTTTCAAGCGTGATATCTTCGGTAAGGACATAATTGACAATACCTGCCGCCGTAAAGTTTGCAGGGATACTGCCCTGCCTGATAAACACGGTGTTAGCCGAAGTAACGGCGACATTCTCAGCAAAAGAATTGTAAACATTAAACACGACAGCTTCAGTAGAGCGGTATTCATTGTACGCCCTCAAGCTGACCGTGTAAGACGTTACCGCGCTCGGCTCGCCGGCCCTCACCCTGCTTGCGCTTCCAGTGTTGGCGGCGGAGTATGACGGCACGCCGGTAATCGTGTACGCCTGCGCTTCCGTATCATCAACCGGCACGCCGTTGACAAGCACTTCCGTATGCGTCGCATGGTCAGGCCTTGTCCATGTAAGAGCGATGTTTGCGCCGTTGTAAGTTGCGCCCCATGTACTCAGATCGGGAATGGCAGGCGCATTGTAATACCGCACTCTGCCTATTGTCTCCCAACCGCTCTGATCGTCCTCATTGCCGTTACCAAGAGAATCCCTGTAGCGGATTTGTACATCACGCACAGTATCATTGTCGTCATCATCAATTATATTATCCAAAGCTTCGCTAATCACATAAACAGGATCATTGTTGCTGTCAAGTAAAGGCAGCCACTCAGCATTGGTATAATTCACAGTTGTACCGGTTACAATCCGCCACTGCCACCGTAGATCAGATTGAGGATCCATAGTCCGAGGCTTGCCGCCCGTCGCATTCAAATTGCCGTAAGAAACAACCCCGTCATTGTAGTTGTCCCTGATATTCCTAAAATTGAGGCTGACAGCCATCTCACTTGCCGCTGAATTATAATTGTAGACAATCCCGACCCCTTCCTGTGACTGCGTAGCCTCACCGCTAAATACCGCCGTCTCAGCACCGCCGGGAAACAGGTTGTCATAAGCCACAGTGATAAAACTGCGGCTCTCTGCAACTACCGTATGCCAGTCTTCGGCCAGCACATCACCGCTGGAAGGAAGAATAGCAAGACGGATTATCCCCTGCGTTGGAGCCGTCCAGCTATAAACCGCCTTGTAATATTTCCCGACAGTGGGGTTGGCGTTCCGGTAAGCTTGCCCTGCGCCCGTTGTCTCTATTTCAAAAATTTCATACGAACCTTTCCCTTCAGTAACAACCTGCCCAAGCGCCCCCGACACTTCATCGCCGTTAAGGTGCGCGTAATGTATCTCTATTATTTCAATATCATGCTCAATGTCGTTATTAATCTCTCCTACAGCCTGTACGTCAAAATAAAGAGTAACTTCATATTTACCGTCTGCATTTTTGCGAATGCGTCGGTCACGATCATAATTAGCCCATTGCTGGAAAAAACCCTCCACAAACTGCGTTGGGTCATGCACAGCCCATACTTCATTTGCCGTGTAAACATTCTTTACCACAGTACCGCTTTCAATACTCACATTAAAATTGACAAACGCAGGAGAGCCAAGGCTGTTCCCAAACTGCCCTTTTACTTCCGTACCCACTGTTACACTAACGGCAGTATCAGCCGTCAATGGCTCATCAGTTTTGGGAGTAATAGTAATGGTGCGCATCTCATCATTGTAAACAGGCTCCTGATAATGCGCCGTTATATCAACTGGTACCGCGTCCGACTGCCCCGTTATTTCAATAAATCCTTCCTCGAATTTAATTGTTTCGGGATCAAGTTGTGTAGAAAATGTAATTGTTATAACCTGACCCGGTGCATACGCCGTAGGCGACTGATGCGGCGGATTAGAATGTGACACCCGTACCGGCATTACGCACAACGGTACAAGCAATACCGGCGTATCTGTATTCACCGTAACAACAGCGCGCCCAATCCCTGTTACTTCGATGTTGACATCTTCGGATGGCAATTCCTCGCCGAGCATGTCGGGTGTAAGGGTGTCCGCAGTTTGGTCATTGTAAGCATACGCCTTCCACCCAAGGAAGTCCCATGCGCCGGAGGCGGAAAACTCTACAGTGAATGGGAAACCCGCCCTCCTGTACAAAAGCGGTGCAGAGAGGTTTGTCCCCCAGTTAGAATTTGCAAGCACACGCACTTCAATAGGAGCGCTTTCACCTCCCAAAGGCATGATAGTTATTTGTTCTGAAATATCACTTGTTATTGTAACACTCATCTCAGTCCCTGACGCATTACGCGGACTCCAAGTAACATTACCGGTAGTTGTCGTTACAGGAACACCACTATTCCAATGCGATATTACTTCATCACCGATCATCGCCTGCCAACCCCGGAACGGATATGCCGCATCAGGCTGAAAACTTATATTAAACGGGAAATCCTGATAAACAGGAACTGCAGGGCTTACCGTACTGTTTACAGTCCCAAGATTACCTGAGTTTATAGAAACATTAAGTATAGGGTTATTAGACCCAATAGGACGAATTGTTAAAGTTTCAGCACCGGATGTGGTAATAGTAACATCCATCTCAGTCCCGGAAGCATTTCTTGGATACCAAACAATACCCTTTAACCCCTTAGCATCATTGCCATCGCTAGGATACCATTCACTCTTAGTTGCTACTTGCTCACTGCTACCCGCTACCTGATAAACCGCTTCCCAGCCTCTAAACTCATAATTCCCGGAAGGGTTAAAACTTATAGTAAAGGGGAACCCTTGTCTTCTGCTGGGTGAACTTCCGGCACCCGTACCCCAGCTTCCGGGAACAGATACATTCACTGTTATTGTTTCACTGTCCCCGTCAATCGGCATTATGGTTATTTGTCCTGTAGAGGAAGTCTCTCCAAGGTTCAGTATCGTTATTGTCATCTCAGTCCCAGAAGCATTACGCGGCTGCCATAGGATATATTCGTCCGCTTCATTTTCTTCTCCGGATTTCCATACAGAAAGATTCTCGCCAAACACAGCTTGCCAGCCGCGGAAAGGATAATCCGCAGAAGGTTGAAAACTTATATTAAAAGGATAACCCTGTATTATTCCTGATAATCTCCCTGAAGGAAATGCAGTACCAAGCCCGCCGGGTTCTACAGATACATTTAGTCCGGCAGTGTCTGCACCCATAGGGCCTATGTATAATTTTTTACCTTCAGGCGGCATTTTATAAACAAATATATCTACTACTGTTCCGTCATCATTCTTAGGAACAAACTTTACAAAACCTGTACCTGATTCTTCATCTTGCGGCCACTGTGCCCAGGTACCTTCCTCTTCAACCCAAGCCAGCCATCCTGTAAACGGGTACTGGCTGAAAGGCTGGTAATTGACGGTGAACGGTTCATAACCGTACTTTGAAAAATTCTCCTGCCACAGTTTGACCTGCCTGCTCCCGGAAGTAAAAGCTGTTCCCATGCCGCCTGTTAATATTTCCACATCCACAGTCGGCGCATTTGCGTAGGCAATCTCCGTATCTATTTTTTCCCAATAATCCGGATCTAATGTTGCGTTAAATAAATCACAAGAAAAAATCAAGGTAACCAATAATAAAATAAATACAATCCTTTTCATTGAGAACTCCTATTGATAAATTTAATCGGCGCTACGCGCCTCACGCAAAGACCGCAAAGATGGCAAAGTAAGCAAAGAAGAAATTTAAATTCAAACTTTGCGTACTTTGCGTCTTCACTTTGCTGGAAGCTATCGCTGCAAGGTAGCGCCCTTTGCGCGAAAAATAAATTTGTAATAAATTTAAATTTACTCGCTAATTTATCGGGGGGGGGGGGGGGGGGGGATTTTTAGAAGGGAAGGGGCTGGGGG